>Ga0115005_10001082_pt1 | contig 21458 bp, 20 predicted proteins | sample ArcOceMetagenome_FD_87163 | JGI IMG/M metagenome (GOLD analysis project Ga0115005, IMG submission 87163) | Marine eukaryotic phytoplankton communities from Arctic Ocean - Arctic Ocean - Greenland ARC118M Metagenome | ecosystem: Environmental > Aquatic > Marine > Oceanic | place: Arctic Ocean...
CTTGGTGCTGCAATTGCAATTAAAGAACAAATTGAAAAGGGAACCCTAAAAGGAACCATCGTTTTTTACGGCACACCAGCGGAAGAAACTATTTTTGCAAAAGTATGGATGGCTCGTGCTGGTCTTTTTGATAAGCTAGACGTTTGTATGGATTGGCATCCTGGAGATGAGATTGAAGCTGTTACACAAAGTAGTAAAGCCTTAGTTGATTTTAGAGTGAAGTTTTATGGAAGTTCTTCGCATGCGTCATCTGATCCATGGAATGGGAAAAGTGCAGTTGATGCTATGGAGTTATTTACAACCGGATTGAACTATTACAGAGAACACATTAAGCCAACTGCTCGTATTCATTATGATATTGAAAAAGCAGGGGATGTCGTAAATGTAGTTCCTGACTATGCACAAATTTGGACTCGTTTACGTGAAAACGATCGACCCAACGTAGATATTTTATACGAACGTGCTAAAAAAATAGCTGAAGGTGCAGCATTGATGGCTGGAGTTCGTCATGAAATTCAATTGATATCTGGAATTTACGAAATCCAAGTCAACCGTACAGGAGCTGAGGTGATGCAGCGTAATATCGAGACTTTAGGACCAATTACCTATACAACTGATGAAGTGCAATATGCCAATACTATTTTAAAAGAAACTGGAAAGCCACTTGAAGGCCTTGACGGGTTAGTTCATCCGTTGCGACCATCGCTTCCTGCTCAAGGAGGTTCAACCGATGTGGGCGACGTAAGTCAATTGGTTCCTACCATTCGAATGAGCGCAACAGTTGCTTCTAAAGGAGGCCCTTGGCACTCATGGGCAGTTGTTGCCTGTACAGGAATGTCTATTGGTCACAAAGGTATGTTGTACGCTTCTAAAGCCCTTGGAATGACAATGGTTGATTTGTTTACAAACCCAAAATTAGTAGAGCAAGTAAAAGAAGACTTTAAGAATAATAGAACCAATCCTTCTTATGAACCAAGAATACCAGCTGGTCCACCACAATTAAACTAATTTTCTATGAATAAAGTTATATGCCTGTTTCTGTTCTTGCCATTTTTGGCTCTGGGGCAGCAAGTCCTGTCGCTTAAAGAACGCGCAGTAATAGTCGATCAAATTCAAAAAGATCGCCTTGATAATCTGCTACCTCAATTGATGGATGACAACGGAATTGATCTTTGGGTTATGATTACCCGTGAGTACAATGAAGATCCTGTTGTTAAAACATTGTTACCTCCAACTTGGCTCAACGCTCGGCGACAAACCATTTTGGTTTTTTCAAAGAATAAAAATGCCGAAGGGATTACTTCAGCTGCTATTACCCGCTATCCGTTTGGGAAGCTAATTCCGTCGATCTGGGATAAAGAAAAGCAGCCCAGTCAATGGCAAGCTCTAGCAGATTATATCGTTTCAAAAAACCCTAAGAATATTGGAATCAATACTTCTAAGGCCTTTGCATTAGCCGATGGTTTAGTCAAAACGGACTATGATGCATTGATGCGTGTTTTGCCAGAAGCCTATAAGAGTAAAGTGGTTTCTGCAGAACAACTCGCGATCGGGTGGATTGAGACGCGTACTGCCAAAGAAATGGAACTCTACGAAGACCTTGTAGCAATAACCCATCAGATTATAGCTGAAGCTTTCTCCTCTAAAGTAATAACGCCCGGCGAAACAACAACCGATGATGTTGTTTGGTGGTTGCGTGAAAAGGTTCTAAGCCTTGGTTTGGATACTTGGTTTCATCCAACAGTCGATGTTCAACGTGCCAATGAAAGTGATTTATATGCGTTTGACAGCAAATCTAAATTTGATATCATACAACCTGGGGATCTGGTGCATTGCGATTTTGGGATCAGTTATTTATCACTCAATACCGATTGCCAAGAACTCGCCTATGTTTTGAAACCTGGAGAAAAACAAGCCCCAGATTTTTTAGTTGATGCCTTGGCACAAGGAAATCGTGTTCAAGATATTTTTACAAATAATTTTAAAACTGGAGTTTCAGGGAATGTAATTCTAAAAAAATCATTGGAACAAGGGAGAGCCGAAGGACTTCGACCACAGATTTACACCCATCCATTGGGGACGTATGGTCATTCTGCTGGGACAACCTTAGGGATGTGGGATTCGCAAAATGGAGTAGCTGTAAACGGAGATTATCCATTGCACCCAAATACTTCGTACGCCATTGAATTGAATACAAGTGTATACATTTCTGAATGGAAGAAAGATATTCGAGTAATGTTGGAAGAAGCTGGTTTTTTGGGGGCAGATGGGTTCCGATACATCAACAAGAGGCAAGAAAAATTACTTTTAATCGGAAATTAAAAAAGATTTGCGCTTTCAGTAGCATCTTATGGAATAAGTATTGAATTATTACTTACTTTTGTCCCGCAGGGCTTCACACCCTGGCGTCATTAAAAGGGTAGTTGGGCTATGGTTGGCTTTTTCTATCCTTTTTTTCTTTAAAAATTAATGGATTCATGTCTGAAAATAAATTACACCTTCGCATAGCATTGCTTTTTGAACTACAAAAAAAAGGTGTGGCGTTGAATCTGGATCAAGAATTTTTGATTGCCGCTGTTCTAGAAAACCAAGATGATAAATTTGCCGAAATAAGTAAAAAAGCCTACGCTTTGGGCGACGGTTTTACTTTTAAGATGTTGACTTACACATGGGATTACCTTAGAAATTCTCTAGGTAAAGGTTATGAAACAGCATTTTCTATTAAGGTAGAGGATATGATCATCGATCGTTTCGACGGAGATTACGAAATGGCTTATCTTGCCGAAGAAGAAATAGAAGACGAGATGGATACTCAAATCAACAACAAATCGGGGGTTTTGTATGATGCTTACAAAAAAGAATTAATAAAAATTCTTACTCATTATTTCAATCAACCCAGCTAAATTTTTGCACATTCATGAGCAACTCGAAAGGAATTACCGGAAAAGCCGTTAAGCAAATACTTAAACAAGAAGCATTTTTGATCAACGAAATGCCCATCGCCGTTTTCGAACACGATGAATTTGGATCGATCATTCGTGGACTCAATATAAAAGTGAATAAACCTGATCATATTTTTTTAGAACTTCCAGCTCCAGAAGAAGAAATACTTCATTTCCTTAAAGTGCATTATCGCAATCAGCTGAATGATTCTTCAAATAAGAAGAAGAAAGATCCGCTCAGAAAAGTGAAACCTCAAGAACGAAGAGCAAAAGAGGCAGAACGCCTAAAAGAAGAACGACACAAAAATAAGCACCACAGTAAGAAGGTTAGGAAAAAAAGCTAATAACTCTAGATAACTACTGTAATTGTACTCGTAATTCCATTGAACATTAGTTGATCTCCAACTTTTTTTCCAAGAAGTAAAACTCCAATTGGGCTTTGAGGCGAGATGCAATGAAATGTGCTTGTATCGATCAAGCAGTTATTTACAGGTATGGCAATATAATAGTTTGAATTATTGGTTTGAACCACAGAACCAAAGCGAACCACTCCTGTACTTTTATAGTGTTTCAATTGATTTAGGAATACTTGATTTTGTTCAGCTTTTTTGATTTGCTCCCCAAGTTTTTCTCTTTCTAATTGAATCATTGCCCGTCCAGTTTCATGTTTATCACCAGCACTGCTTTTGCTTTCAGATTCTAAGGCTATTAAAATCTCCGCTTTACGGATCTCGAGAACTTCAAGGGTTTGAACTAACTTGTTTTTACAATGATTGTAGAGTTTCTTCTGAGGCATGTTGAGGTTTTGGACTTACTTAAACCATCTCACCTTCTCCATTCAGTATCCATGAAAATTTAAACTGAGGGTAAATCTTTTCAATTTGATAGGCTAGCTTAGCTGAGATGTTGTTGCGTCCGCTCAAGATAGCATTTATTTGATTAGCATTAGAAAAACCAATGGATTTACTAAACTCAAGTTTAGACTGTTGTAAACTATCCAATAGTATGATTATTCTGTCAACACATTCAACGTTCGTTGGTGTTTTAGTTTCCTTATCAAATTTGTGAAAGAAATTTATGATCGATATATCATGGATTTTAAGAATGCGATCTAGGCTCTTAAGGGTGAAATTCGTCCCTTTTTCCATTTTAAAATATTGTATTTTACTAAGCTTATTTTTATCAGCAAAAACCTCATAGCTAGAAAAGCCTGCTAAAAGTCTCATGCTTTTTAGTTCGGCTCCAATCTTTTGATGAAGCTCATTCAACTCAATCCCCATAATAAATTACTCTTATATTAAATATAGTAAATAATATACTTTAATAAACAAATATATGTTTTAATGTTTATTTTTGCATATAAATATTTATAAACGTACAACATATTTGGTGGATTAATGATAAACAAAAAGTAAAATAATGAAAGAGATTAACGAAAAAGATGCTTATTCGATAAACAATTTCTCAGCTGAAGAGATTCAATACAAATCAGCAATAGCCATATCTGTTCTTGAAGATTATGTCTTAATGGTAGATGTTTGTAATTGGGTTAATAAACTCATCAACACTTCTAATTCGAATAAAGATGCTTTTTGGGATGTTGAGAATAAAATCAATGGAATTCAAACTCTATTTCTTATGGATTTTATTGTTCGAGAAGATCATCAAGAAATTTTAGAACGTATCGCTTATGATATTGCGATAGATACTCTTGATGGCGACAAAAACGACCGTGCTTTGAAAATTAGAGTCGCTATACATGCTAAGCTTCGCGAATTTCAAGAGGATTAGTGAAACTAACAGAATGAACAGACTTTTTTTAAACACTAATCCTAAAACACCTTTTTTAATTTAAATATTGATAAAAAATACAGCCAAAACGGTCTACCATTACAAAGAGTTTTCAGATCCCGAATTAAAACATCGAAATGATATGGCCATGTTGATTCTCGAAGATTACGTTTTGATGATTGATGTTTGTAATTGGGTCAACAAACTCATCAATACTTCGAATACCCGCAAAGATGCCTTTTGGGGTGTTGAGAATAAAATTAATGGGATTCAAACACTATTTCATATCGGCGGAATAGTGCGGGCAGATCATCAAGAAATCTTAGAAGATATTGCTTATTCTATTGCAGTAAATACGATTGATGAAGATAAGAACGAACGTGCATTAAAAATTAAAGCAGCTTTTCTTGAAAAATTATTAATCCTTCGCGATGATTTGTAATTTCAGTCTACTGGTTAGAATTTGTGTTGCCTTCGACCAGTGCTCTTAGCAATTTGTTGACTTAGAATCGTTGTAAGTAACGGTCCTCTTAAGTGGCTTTTTTCTCGACTCTGTTTTGTGTTTTGAGTAGGTCATTTCATCTATTTTTTTTTGAATTTTAATCAATAAAAATTGATCAAAATAGGGGTCGTTGTCCCACCAAAATAATTCTTCAGTATACTCAAATTTAGCATGCTCATTTGTGCTGCTTGTTGCCGCTATTTGAATGTAGTTGTCTTTTTCAAAATACGTAAAATTGAAATGATCATAACCACCGTGTTTTGAAAACAGCTCTTCTATTTGAACATGTTTTTGTTCTTTTGTTAACACCACACTGCGTTGTGTTGTGGTTTTGTGGAGCTGTGGTTTACGATCTTGTTGGCTGCAAGAAATACTTAAGAGTAAAAGAATAAGGGCATAATTTTTCATAGCACTAATTTAATGAAATTTTTTAAGCATTCATTTTCTTGTATTTTCAAGCAAAGAAAACACTAGGGTTTTAATGTGTTTAGTCTCTCTTTTGTTTTAGAATTCATGTGAAGTATCCAATTGAAACAGATCTCAATTGAAAATTAAAGTTTAAATTTAGAGACGCTAGCCTACTTTGGATATTGATATCTGTGTGTTGGCATTCCCCATTTCGTTAAATTAAATTAAAAACAGTCATGGGTCAATCATACGATTACATCATCATTGGAGCTGGTTCTGCCGGCTGTGTCTTAGCAAAACGATTGTCAGAAAATCCAAAAAACTGCGTTCTGTTGTTAGAAGCAGGAGGACCAGACAATAACCTGAATATTCACGTTCCTGGAGCGTATTTAAAGGTTCATAAAAGCAAAGAAGATTGGGGTTTCTGGACAGAAGAACAGGCTAGTGTCTTGAATCGAAAAATCTATTTACCAAGAGGTAAAACCCTTGGTGGGAGTAGTTCTACCAATGCCATGGCTTATGTGCGAGGTAATGCTGCTGATTATGATGGTTGGGCTGCACTAGGAAATTCTGGATGGAGTTATAAGGAGGTGCTTCCGTTTTTCAAGCGTTCAGAAAACCACGCTCAAGTTGATATGATGGACAAGGGTTATCATGGAGATTCTGGGGAGTTGGGTGTAACGTTACCAACCCGTTTTAAAACACCATTTGTCTCAGGATTTATTGCTGCTTGTGCTGCAATAGGCATTCCACCTACTACTGATTATAACGGAGCAAAGCAAGAAGGGGCTAGTGTTGTACATAGTACTATTGAAAACGGAAAACGTGCAAGTGGTGCTACGGCTTTTTTAAAACCTGTTTTAAAACGCTCTAACCTCACAACTATAACCCATGCTCAGGTCGGTAAACTTATTTTAGAAGGAAAAAAAGTAGTTGGTGTTCAGTACATCAAAGACAAAAAAACGGTACGAGTGAATGCAGGTAAAGAAGTCATTCTTTCCGCTGGAGCTTTTCAATCACCGCAACTATTAATGCTATCTGGAATTGGTGATGCTTCTGAATTGAATATTCATGGAATCGAATGCCTCCATGAATTGAAAGGGGTTGGAAAAAATCTTCAAGATCATTTGTTTTTCCCTATTTGTGAACAGTCAAAAACCCAAGAAGGAGTCAATCATAATATTCCACCCTTGCAACAGCTCAAAGCAGCTTGGAATTATTTTGTTAATAAAAAAGGTGTTTTCAATAGCGGCCCCCTGGAGGGTATGGCCTTTCTTGATCTCGATCAGAATGGCGGAAAAGTTAACTTTCAACTCCACTTTTCACCCATGTGGTTAGGTAAAGAAAATGGTTATGATGCCTATGATTTGAATACATTTCCAAGTTCCGACGGCTTCACTATTTTTCCAACGCTACTGCATCCCAAAAGCAGAGGTTCCGTAAGTCTCTCTTCGGCTGATCCGAGCGATGTTCCGGTAATTCAGCCTAATTTTTTGGAAGAAAAAGAAGATTTGGAACAGTTGGTTAAAGGAGGGAAATTGGTTTTTAAAATCATGGAACAGCAAGCACTAAAAAAGCATACCAAAGCAAATGGTGTTCCACTGAACAGGACCTCAGAAGAAGCTCTGGTTGAGCACATCAAAAAAACGGTAGAAACAGTGTATCATCCAGTTGGAACCTGTAAAATGGGGAACGATCCTTTGGCGGTTGTCGATTCTACTCTGAAAGTACATGGAATAGAAAACCTTCGGGTGGTCGATGCATCCATCATGCCCAAAATTGTATCCGGAAACACAAATGCACCCGTATATATGATTGCTGAAAAAGCAGCGGATATGATTCTTACTGCAACTTGATATCCTGCTTCTTGTTGGGCCATTGCTACACTGCGTATGTGCCAGAATCTTTAGCCGATTTCATTACAAACACACTGTGAATGGTTGCGATATCATCAACCACGGATAGTTTTTCTGTAATGAATTTATGAAACCCAATAATGTTGCCTGCAACTACTTTTAGTAAAAAGTCAAAATTGCCTGAAACATGATGACATTCCATTATTTCAGCAAAAGAATTCATTTTCACTTCAAACTGATCAAGTGTTGCTTTTTGGTGCTTCGATAGGGTGATCTGGCAGTATGCGATAACTTCTTTTTCTATTTTGAATCGATCCAAAACCGCAACATATGATTTGATAACGCCAGTGCGTTCCAACTTTTTAATTCGCTCATAAGTTGGTGTAACGCTTAGGCCAATTTTAGCTGCTATTTGTTTTGTGTTTTGTTTTGCATCTTCTTGAAGCTGCATCAAGATTTTACTGTCGAATTGGTCCATAATTAAGTTTATTTATCTGGAAGTTGACATGGTACTCAGTTGATACAGGTGTTTAATTCTGTATATGGGATAAAAATAGATTAATTACTCTTAATATCTCTTATAAGTAAATATAAATATTTAAAATAACTAATTTTACAGTCAAATAATCTAAGTAATCACAGCTATATAGAATGATAGATACAGACCAAAACCTTACCATAGAAAACGCTTTAGAAAAGATAAAAGTCGGAGGGGATTTTATGCTAGGATACCCAGTGTCACAAGATTTTGATTATTCGAGGTTGAATGAGTTTTTAAAGTATCCGATAAATAATATAGGTGATCCTTTTGAGCAAACGACAAACAAGGTTCAGACCCATAAAATGGAAACGGAAGTTGTCGATTTTTTTGCGACAATGTTTCGCGCCAATCCAAAAGATTATTGGGGGTACGTAACCAACGGTGGTTCGGAAAGTAATCTCTACGGCTTGTACCTCGCAAGAGAATTATATCCAAATGCAATGGTCTATTTCTCTGAGTCTACCCATTACAGTATCAAGAAAAATATTCGCTTACTAAACATCCCAAGTATTGTAATTCGCTCGCAAGAAAACGGAGAGATCGATTATGATGATCTTGCAAATACCTTACAATTCAATCGAGACAAGCCAGCAATTGTTTTAACAAATTTTGGAACAACAATGAAAGAAGCAAAGGATGATGTTTCTAAAGTAAAAGCAGTACTACGAAAGTCTGCAATACAAGATCATTACATTCATTGCGATGCTGCATTATCGGGCTCTTATGGCGCTTTCTTAGAGCCTCGAGTACCTTTTGATTTTGAAGACGGTGCAGATAGCATTTCCATTAGCGGACATAAATTTATTGGTTCTCCCATTCCTTCTGGAGTTATCATTACGAGACGATCCACTAAAGATAGAATAGCAAAAGGCGTTTCATATATTGGTTCCATGGACACCACCATTACAGGGTCTAGGAACGGTCACAGTCCTTTATTCTTATGGTATGCAATCCAGAAAATGGGAATAGAAGGTTTAAGAGCCCGTTATAAGCATAGCCAAGAAGTTGCTCAGTATTGCAAGAATGAGTTGATTAAAATTGGAATAGAGGCATGGACCAATGAAGGTGCAATTACTGTAGTTTTTCCAAAAATTTCTGAAGCAATAAAAGGTAAGTGGCAGCTTGCTACTGACGATGTGACCCACATCATTTGTATGCCTAATGTAACAAAAGAAAAAATTGACGAATTTATAGTTGATGTGCGAATTGAAAAGGGGATTGCCTAGCTCCTTCTTACCCTTTGTTTTTCTTGAGATTACTATTAGGCAGGAAGTTTGCCCTTGCCCCTCGTTAGTTAATTGCAGTTTTCTGTTTCGTGTTCTTTTGCCTGCGATATAGTGTGCGAATATTTTTTTAGCTTCAGCTTTTCGATTAACTTTAACAGTACTAATCACAAACTTGCTTTTTTGAAGAGAGTTGTGGGATTATATGTGCTGAAAATCCGAGCTCACTATGATATATTTTAAAAAAACACATTCAATTTCACATGAGTGCACTGCCTAAATTAAGTCGACAAATGGGTTTAGCGGCTGTAGTAGCTACAGGTGTTTCTTCTATGGTCGGTGCTTCCATAAATGTGGTTCCCTTTATGATCCACAGGAGTGTTCCAGCAATAGGCCCAAACGTCTTGTGGGCATTTGCATTTGCTGCAATACCGGCATTATTTGCGGGTCTTGCTTATGCTATTTTGTCTTCGGCGATGCCAAGAGCAGGAGGGAGTTATTTGTATGCTAGTAGGGGTATAAACCCTTATTTAGGTTTTGTTGCTAGTTTTTCGCAGTGGTTTGGTTTGTCTATCGTAATTGGTGTTATTGCTTATATCACAGTTCCCTTTTTTAGAGACATTGCGTATAGTGCTGAGGTTTATTGGCTTTCTTCTTTGCTCGAGGTTTCGATCGTTAGAGTTGGCTTGTCGTTAAGCTTCATATGGAGTTTTGTGTATTTGAATATCAAAGGGATTAAGTCCTATACCAATTTACTACTTCCCATGGTTTTTGTTATTTTTTGTTTGGGTAGTATTGTTATTATATCAGGGTTGTTTTTTGATGCTTCAGATTTCTTGAATGCAGTTGAACAAAAAGATAAACTTGTTCATTTAATTCCCCCAGATCCAGAATTTGATTGGACTACCTTTTTATCTGCTGCTGCAATATTATTCTCAAGTTTTATTGGTTTCGATGCTATCGCCCAAACTGGAAGTGAAGCTATTAACCCAAGTCGCAACATCCCACTTGCAATACTGATTGCCATCTTAGGTGTAGGATTGTTTTATTTCCTCTTTACTTTTTCTGTTTACAGCATAGTCCCATGGAGTTATGTTGCCGAACAAGCGCAGCTAAAAGACATTACAGCTCCTGGATTGTTGAGCTATGTTTTGCCCAAGGGAGTTGATATACTCATTATTTTTGGAGCAGCTGTTGCCCTAATAAATGACCTTCCCGCCATGTTGCTTTCGGTTTCACGGCTTATGTTCGCTTGGGCTAAGGATGGTATTTTTCCTAATAAAATTGCTCAAATTCACCAGAAAAATAAAACGCCCCACGTTGCACTAATTATAGCGGGTGTGATGGGAAGTATAGGTGTGTTGGGTTCTCATTTTGCTGGAGATTTTTTCTTAGGAATTGACATTATGGTGACTTCAATGTTGGTGAATTTTTTACTGATGTGCATTACTGTACTCACCATTAAAAATTACAATCCCAATATATTTTCCGAAATAAAAGTTTTTAAAAACAGATTCTTACAACAGTTTATCGGTTGGGGAGGGGTGGTTTTTTTATCAGGCTTTTTAATAATTCACGTATACAAAGACCTATCCAAAAGTGTAGCAGCATGGTATTTCCATTCAACCTATATTTGGCTTGTCGTTATGGGATTAGCGAGTTTTGTCTTTTTAAATCAATGGAAAAAACTTAAGAAAAAAGAAACATTTTCAGTTAAACAGTTTAAAAATTTACCAAAAGAATGAGTTTAAAAAAGAACACCATCCTATCCAAAACACTTTCAATACCTAGATTGGTTGTAGGCTTATGGCAAATTGCTGATATGGAAAAAGAAGACCAACAGCTCGATCTTCCAAAAACTGCTTCTTATATGGATGCCTATGTCGATGCTGGTTTCACTGCATTTGACATGGCTGATCACTATGGTTCGAGTGAAATAATTGCTGGAATCTGTAAAAATAAGAACGCCAAAAAGAACACCATTAAGATGTTTACTAAATGGGTTCCTAAGCCAGGAAAAATAACTAAAGATCAAGTTAGAGTCGCAGTTCAAAAGGCTCTTGATCGAATGGATCAAAAAACAATTGATTTGATGCAGTTTCATGCATGGGATTACACCGATCCTAGTTGGCTGGATGGACTTACTTTTTTGAACGAATTGAAAGAAGAAGGCCTGATTGATAATATTGGCGTAACTAATTTTGACGCACATCATTTGCGTATTGCATTGGCGAATGGAATTCCGATTGTTAGCAATCAAATTTCACATTCTCTCATCGACCAACGTGCTCACGGCCCTATGAAAGCGCTTTGCGCTGAATACAATGTTAAGTTATTGGCTTATGGAACACTTGCTGGTGGTTTTCTGTCGAATCGTTGGTTGGGGCTGCAAGAACCAAGCTCCGACGAATTACGGACTTGGTCTCAAATGAAATATAAACGGTTTATTGATCAAATTGGTGGGTGGACAGTTTTTCAAAACCTCTTGAGCGTATTGCAGAAAATTGCTCTAAAGCACGATACAACCATTGCAAGTATCGCCAGTAGTTATGTGCTTCAAAATAAAGATGTCGCAGCTGTTATTGTTGGGGCTAGATTGGGCGAGAATTCCCACATAGAAGATCATCAAAACATGCTTGATATTGTTTATGAACAGCATGATATTGAATCCATAGATGCTGCACTTTCAGGGCTTCTTCCCATTCCGGGTAACTGTGGTGATGAATATCGCAAACCTCCCTTTTTAACCGCCTCAGGTGATCTGACACATCATTTAGATCATATTCCCCCAGTATATTCTCCAGAAAAAATTTCAGATCAAAAAGAATGCGTAAGTTCTGGAACGGAATGGGAAACGTTTGCTAGTTATTCACGAGCAATCAAAAAAGGAAACCAAATTCATGTTTCGGGTACTACAGCAACCCACCAAAATCAAGTTGTTGGAGGTGCAGATGCTGCTGCGCAAACTCATTTTGTAATCGACAAAATAGAAGCCGCAATTGTATCACTAGGTGGGAGTTTAGAAGATGTAGTAAGAACTCGGATTTTTGTAAACAATATTAATGATTGGGAGTCAGTTGCCCAAGCACACGGATTTCGCTTTAAAGGTATAAATCCAGCCAATACACTTGTCGAAGCTAAACTTGTTGGTGACGGCTATTTGGTTGAAATTGAAGCAGAAGCTTCACTCGACACCTAGCCGAGAAGTGTTTTATTGATTCATGTTCATAAACACCTGCCATTCGTTATTTTCGAATTGATCCAATTCTTTTTTTAATGCATCGATTAAGTTTTTTGATCGTTCAATTCTTTGCCAATCTTGTTTAGAAGGCATTTTCACACGTGATTTTGCTGCTTTCAAAGCCTGCTTTGTTGCTGAGTAAGGCGTTGTTTTTTTGCTTTGCCATGCTCCGAGCTGTCGATCCAAAGGTCTATCTCTTACACTGAGTTTATAGGTTTGAATTTTAGTTTTAAATGCAGACGCTTTTCGAATGTGTTTTTTGCTCGTAGAATTTTCTTTTTGGAGTTGCTCAATTCTTTCATTGGTTTTATTCTCCCAATCATCCAAGGTATTCATCAAGTGAGCAAGTCGTGTGACCTGCTGATTGATTGATTTTTGGTATTGATATAATTGTTTGTCTACATCTTTCTCTAGGTCAAATCTAGGGTCTGGAACAACCTTTATTGTAGACGCAGCGGTTTCGTCTTGATACAGAATCTCTAAAGTGTAATCTCCAGGAAGAACAGGTATTCCCCTTGTTTCCTCATTAATCCAGCTCCCTTGGAGATATGCTTTTCTTTCATCTAGTTTCCAAACGACATAGTTTAATCCTTTTTTTAAATCAGTTGCGGTTACTGTATTGATAAGTTCTCCTTTTGGATTACGAATGTTGACAGTAATCGAGTCTTTCTCTTTTGGGGTGTCTTTTAGGAAAACTGGAATTTCTGCCTTTTGAAACACACGATTCTTACCTTCAAATGTTGTGTGAAATCCTGACCAAATATTTCCCGGAGGTGCAATAAAAAGTCCTTTGACCTGAACTACTTCGTTTACAGGTAAGGCTGTTAGTTTTTGATTTGCTTTATTTGAGATGATCGCCCTGAGGCTTAATAAATCGTCAAGTACCCATATGGCTCTTCCAAAAGTCCCGACAACGAGGGCAGATTCTTTTTCTTGTATTACCAAATCCATTGTCGACACACTTGGAAATCCATTCTTAAATTGAGTCCAATCGTTCCCTTTATTAATGCTAACCCATAGACCGTTTTCTGTCCCTAAAAAAAGCAGATTTTTTTCTACAGGATCTTGAATGAATGAAAGTGCATATCCATTGACATCTCCTTCGTGCACAATCCGAGACCAATTTGCACCGTAGTCTTTTGTTTTAAAGAGGTAAGGAGCATAGTCGCCTTTCCGATAATTATTGACCACAATCCAAGCCGTGCTCTCGTCATAGCGAGAGGCGTGAATTCTAGCAATCCACGATTCGGTCGGGAGACCATCAATTTGTTTGGTTAGGTTTTCCCATGTTTGACCTCCATTTTGGGTAAGATGAACCTGGCCATCGTCCGTTCCAGCCCACAGCATTTCGCTATTCAAGTGACTGGGAGCCAAAGACAAGATGCTGTTGTAGTTTTCAGCTCCTGAAACATCCAGCGTTAAGCCTCCGTAATCATCCTTTTGATGTTTGCTGTTGTCGGTCGATAAGTCCGGCGAAATCACACGCCATGTTGCTCCCTTGTCTTCTGTTTTATGTACAAATTGAGATCCATAGTAGGCCGTTTTTTCATCAGTAGGATCTTTTGCAAAGCCTGCATTCCAGTTGAATCGTAAAGGAGCTTTTGTAGGCGAAGACTGTGGGGCTATGCTTTGGTAGTATCCGGTTAGTCTGTCGTAACGATATAAGTCTCCGTTTTGAGAAGTTCCATATCCAAATCGATCATCTTCTTTGTCAGGCGCAATATAGAAACCGTCCCCTCCAACTAAATATTGCCAGTACAATGTTCTAATTCCACCTCTTTTCCAAGTGTATGCGGGCCCCGACCAATTACCGTTATCTTGCATTCCAGCATAAACATTAAAGGGAGTTTCATAATCAACGTTTACATGATACAACTGTGCTACAGGTATGCTCTCTGGAAAATACCAACTTTTACCATGATCATACGATATTCCCAAACCACCATCTCCACCAATGATCATGTGTTGCGCATCTTTTGGGTTGATCCACATGGCATGAAAATCTGCATGAATACCTTTTGTTTCATCAGCAGGAATCATGGGGGTGGTGTCAAAGGTTTTACCGCCATTATAACTTACAGATAGAGGTTGGTAGATGTTGTACAAACGATCTTCGTCTGCAGTGTCCACTGCCAAATCTTGAAAGTAAAAGGGTCGGTTGTTTGTGAATTTAGAGTTTTTGTTGATTACGATCCAACTGGATCCTCCATCATCACTTCGGAATAATACATTTTTTTTAGCCTCTACTTTGGCGTAAATTCTGTTGGGGTTACTGGGCGCAATTGCAATTCCAATGCGACCCAATTCTCCTTCAGGAAAACCTTGTTTTGGACCAATAATATTCCAGCTTTCCCCAGCATCTTCACTTACATAGAGTCCAGAGCCTTTTCCTCCCGAAACAAAGGAATAGGGGGTACGATGATGTTCGTATAAGGCTGCGAATATTTTTTTTGGATTGGATTTGTCCATGACCAAATCGGCAATTCCAGAGGATGTATTACTATATAAAATTTTAGTCCAATTTTCTCCTCCATCAATTGTTTTGTATAACCCACGATGCTCATTTTCAGTGAACGGATCTCCCATTGCGCCAACGTAAACGGTATTATGATCGTTCGGATCAATGCTTATTCTGTGTATGGTTTTGGTTGCTTTCAGTCCCATGAATTTCCATGAAGCACCTCCGTCAGTACTCTTGAATATCCCTGCACCTAAGTTCATGGAATTCCTTGGATTTCCTTCTCCAGTTCCAACCCAAATAACGTCAGGATTGCTCTGCTGTATCGCTACAGCTCCAATGTTTTGAGTAGGCTGATCGTCAAAAACAGGTGTCCAGGCCGATCCGCCATTTTCGGATTTCCAAACACCCCCGGAAGCTGCTCCAACATAAATTATTTTTGGATTAGCAGTAACTACATCAATTGAAGTAATTCGACCACTCATATTAGCTGGTCCAACATTTCGGATTTTTAAATTTTGAAGGGTATCAAAGTTTAGTGTTTGTGCATTTAGAGAAAGTCCAAAGCACAAAAGCATAAAAGTTAAAAAGCGCATGTATTGATCTGTTTTCTTAGTTTCTACAATATAGTTAAATTATGTTACTTTTATATTCAAATGAAGACAATCGAACATTCGGATTCGCGATCAAAAACGAGATCACATCAAAACACTATTTCATGAAATACAAGAGTTTACTTTTAGGTTTTTTACTTCTCTTTTTTATTCAAAATTCAGTAGCACAAGAACAGGAGGGGGGTACTAAGCAAGAACTCGTTTCTTTGTTTCGTGCCTGGCGTTCTTTTGAAATTCCACCACTTCAAAACGGTGTGCCTGATTATTCTGAAGAAGCGTTTGATCTTCGATGGGATACTTTTTTAGAATTGAAAACCACACTAGATGAAATGCAAAAAGATAAGTGGACGGTGAGTCAGCAAGTTGATTGGCATTTGCTTTGGGCAGAAATGAATGGTTATATTTTTAATTATAAAGTACTGAAGCCTTGGCAAAGAGACCCTGCGTATTATAAATCAATTTGGACGTACAAAAGTGATGTTCCAGCTCACGAAGGCCCAACAAATCATGCAATAACAGAGCTTTGGCAATATACATTCCCATTGGATAAAAAAAGTAGTGTTCGTTTAATAGAATCACTTCAACTAATTCCATCGCTACAAGAACAGGCAAAACGAAACTTGACTGGCAATGCACGTGACCTATGGGTGACTGGAATACGAGACATCAAAGAGCAAATTAAAGATTTGGAAAGTATAAGGTCTAAAGCAGGAGTTGCTGAGGATGACGAATTATCCAAAAGCATCAATAATGCTATTGCCTCGACACAACAGTTTGTTGCTTGGCTAACAAGTCAAATTCCAAACAAAAATGGACCCTCTGGAATAGGGAAGGAGCACTACACTTGGTATCAACAGAATGTTCATTTGGTTCCTTTGAGCTGGGAAGATGAGGTTATGCTATTGAAACGCGAACTAGTTCGGGCTTGGTCTTCCTTAAAGTTAGAAGAGCATCGAAACAGAGACTTACCACTGCTAATTGATGCGGATTCTCCCGAAGCATACAATGCATTGGCAAAACGATCTGCTGCAGAACTCATTAGTTTTTTGGATACGAACGGGATTGTTACTGTAAAAGACTATTTCACATCTGCCCTCCAACCGCATTTAGGGAGCTTTATTCCTGCGGATAAACGAAATTTCTTTTGGATAACAGCGCACTATGATCCAAAACCCCTCTACTCTCATTTTTATCATTGGTTTGAACTCGCAAGGATGGATCAAGAGCCTCACAAAAATCCATTGAGAAAAGACGCCATGTTGTATAATATTTTTGATTCTCGTAATGAGGGTATGGCAACTGCAGTTGAAGAGATGTTTATGCAGGCTGGGCTATATGAAGAAAACCCAAGATCTCGAGAAATTGTCTACATCTTGATCGCTCAAAGAGCAGCCCGAGGCTTAGGCTCTTTGTATGCACATGCCAATATGATGTCTATGGAGGAAGCCGGAAAAATCCATTCTGAATATACTCCTAGAGGCTGGATGAAAACAGAAAAAGAGCTTCTAATCTTTGAGCAGCATTTATATCTTCGTCAACCTGGGTACGGAACAAGTTATATTACAGGGAAATATTTACTCGAAAAAGCAATGACCGAAGTTGCATTGGAGAAAGAAAAAAATGAAGAAGAATTTAGTTTAAAAAACTTCTTCGACACGCTAAGCAGTATCGGTAATATTCCGCTTTCTTTGGGTGAGTGGGAAATGACAGGAAACCCTGCTGTAGTCAGTGATATTATAAAAAACTTTGAACCACTAGTTATTGAAGCGAATTAAGGTTTTCGAATAGTTTACTCAGCTCTATTTTTAAATGATTAGAGAATACAGGGCGGAGCAAAAGCGCTGACTATTAAAAACAAAAAAACCTACCGAAGTTCACTTGGGTAGGTTTTTAAATAGTTCTCACCTTTTCAAAAACCTGCTCAGCAATATACATCGCCTTTGCAAACTCCTCTTTTGCCTGTTCTCTATTATCTAGTATTTTTTTCAGGGTTTGATGTCCAATTTCTAAAGCGATCGACACCTCCTCAGTCAATTTCTTGTTTGATATTTGCTCCTTTTCAGCGATGTCTTTTGTTCTCATGATGTCACTGCTCAACTCTTGAGCAATACTGGTCATCTTAATATGAGAATCTGTCATCTGATCAATCTTTGTGAAAAAAATGTTTGTCATTTCTGCCTGGTGTGACATCGACCTCTCAATTCTGTTTGCCAGTTCATTTGTTGCAAACTCAATTTTTTCCTACATAATCCAACCATCGTCATAGCAAACTTTGCTTTTGACATGGCATTGGTCGTGCTTTTAAAAACAGCTATGTTTCTGGATGGGCAGTTAGTGGAAATTTTACAAATATTATAGACCAGGTCAATCGTGCCAAAAAATATTCAATAGTTTCTTTAGACGACAAAAAGCTCAGAAAAAAAGGCAATAAAAATGAACTTTATGAGCCCCATTTTCTCCCAAGAATCTTTGAATAACTCAGAAACTTTATTCTTGGACTGGACAAGAGAAGCACTGCCTCAAAACATTAGATTTTCAAGGTTAGTATTAAAAAACTCAGATGGTGAAGTTATTTATAATGCTGAATACAAAAACGTCGGTCACGCAGAAATGTTAAGACCAGTTACTACGGATTACACGTTTAATAAAGAAGATGCTAAAAAGAAATTAATGGAGCTTAAAGAATATTTAGATATGGGTATTATAACACAAGAAGAGTTTAACAATAAAGCTGTTTTTCTAAAGATAATATTACTAGGCAACTAAATAAAAAACTCCCACCGAAAGCAACTGCTGAGTGAGGATTTATTTTTTTGCTATAATTTAAACCCTGAATCAGGAAACCTTTTATCAGCATCAGCTTTTATCTTTTTTTTAACCTCTCCCATAGTTTCAAATGCTCTAAACTCATCAATATTTTCTGTATAACCATCTCCATGCTTTCCAGTTAAATCGTCTTCCATTCTCCAATTAAATTTACCATTATAAAAAGCATAAACTTCTATTTTCATATTATCAGCTGAACTTATATGTTCGGTATCATAATGATCATCCATAAAGAGATCATAACCATCAGGATAATTCTCTAAATGAGGTTCATAAACATCATAACAATATAGCTCTTCATCTCCAAAAGCTGTAAGGGTTAGCTCTAACCTGAATTGATATTTCATAATAAATGTTTTTAAATTGAAATACAAGATAACAAAAACAAGTCATATAAAACTCTACTAAAAGCTACAGCTAAAGCGAGGGTTACAAAAAGTCATTACCACTTGACCTTTATTTATAAGCTTTAAAAATAGTTTTGTATCTTGCTCATTATGAAAGATATAATTAATAACCGTTGCAATTGCAAATGCTCTTCCTGTGAAAATGACGGGAGTTGTGAAAACTGTACTTGTGACCCTTGTAATTGTTCAAATTGAGATTGTGATAAGTCGTTTGACCCGATGCCCTTGTATGGTTAAGCTTCTTCTAGTCTATTTATGGCTTTAGTCAATCCAATAATTTATTTTGCAGTTGGCGTATTGAACACAATGAGGTTCTTCGTTGTCTGCTTCATCAGTATTGGAGCTAATTGACAAAAGAAAAACAAGTCATAAAAAACCCCCACTATAAGCAACAGCCAAAGTGAGGGTTACAAAGAATCAATACCACTTGACCTTAATTTAATCAATAACGTCTGTATCTAATTGCTTAAAACATAAAAAACCCCCTAGCATTAACTAGAGGGTCTAAATGTTGTATTAAGTCTCTTATTTTAAAGAGCAGTGAAACTATAAGTATCACCCTCCTGCGTTTGTAAAATCAATAATGATTCGCTTAGGTCAAGAATTTTCATGATTTGTGTTTCTCCATCTTCAAATATATAAAACATTTGATCGCCTGGCTCATCAATCCATACCCATTCACCGGCTTCAACTTCAGTTGGTCCGGAACCACCAGAAAAAACAAGATTATAACTCCCGTAAGCTGAGAATTGAAGATATGCAGAAGTTGGGGGACTACAACCCTCAACTTCAATTTCTACACAATTACCATCATTATCGCATTTTTCATCGTAACAAAAATCTTGAAATAAATCAGTAGTGGCAAAAGATTCACCATCTTCTGTAACTTCCTGTAAGCTCCAAGTATTGTTTATTAATGTTACATGAGAAATTGGATCTATATAAGAAGCTCTGGTAGTGTCAGAACCTGTCTGAGAACTTGTTGAAGAACTTGTTGAAGTGTTTGCAACAGCATAACTTTGTTGCATAGGCTCTTCTTTTCCAACATCAGAATAAGTTCCACTAAGCTCATTACAGGAATCAAAATCAGCAGTATCAGGGATTGTTAAATTTACTGTAAAACTAGCTTCGATTTCATCGTTGATTTCGATAACATTAATATCAGTTAATGTAGCAATTACTACATCTACTTCTCCGGTGTAATAGTATAGGTCAACGCTACTAACGTTTCCTTCAGAGTCTTCATTTAATTCATATGGCCCCGAAACAGCCATAAATTCTCCCTCTAGATCTATGGCCAGAAAATAAGTGGTGTCTGTAAATTCAATAAAATCAAATTCACAAGTATTCAATTTAGAACTATAGGACGATTTTGCACTACTTTCAGGAAAATTCCACTTTCCATTGATAGTACTCCTTGCTTCTGCGGGAGTTTGTTCGGATACTCTTCCTGTAGCCGCTAATGCAGTAATTTTAGTTGCTACAGCTACAATAATTGTTCTGGTTAATTCTACTGAATTACCTGCTGCATCTGAAACACTATATGTTAATGTATATGTTCCTGGTGTAGAGGCGTCGACAGAACCAGAAGTTGTTATTGAGCTAGATATGTCGCCATCAACTTCATCTGAAGCCGAAGCCCCAGCATCTGTATATGAGTCTCCTTCTTCAATATTAATTGTTGAAGAACCAACTAGAGTGATTGTTGGAGCCCCGGTATCAGGAATAACTACTTCAGGAGTTACAACAACTGGAGCTGGAATTGGATCATCATCACCACCACATGAAACGATTAATGAGGTGAATAAAACTGCTAATAAGTAAAATGTTTTTTTCATAATAATATTGATTGTTAATTACAAGCAAACATAATGTATCTAATTTACAAATGGTCATTAGTACTTGACCTTAATTTAATCAATAACGTCAATATCTAATTGTTTAAATATGGGGATTTCTGCTTCTGTTATTTCTACATTTTGTTTATTGATTAAATGATTTAGATAATCCCCTTCTTTATTAACATAGGTTAGCGTTATTGAATAGATAAGGGTCAATTGGTATTGATTCTTTTTAGCCCTCACTTAGCAGTTGCTTTTGGTGGGAGTTTTTTATGTTTGCTTTATTAATTTTATAAATAGTCTATATCCAACCGTTAAAGCAAATATGACTACAGCAATAATAAATACCCAATTAACTAAACCTATTTTTTTATATTATCTAATTGTATCAACACAATATATAAAACTAAGGATATATTATATCTTTAATTTCTCGCCATGTCACTAATTTAATATCATTTTTAATTAGTGATTCCTTAAATTCAGGACTAGATACTATATTATAATCTAGATTTCTCCACTTTGAACCAAAAGCAATTCTATTTGAAGTTATTTTTTTCATTTCATTGTTATCTAAGCCAAGATGAACAATCATTTCATTTAATCCTGGATCTAAATTATTGAGTATTGAATCATAATATCCGGCCCAATTTTCAAAAGATATATTTTTATCAGCCATATACATTTTTACAAAAACTAAATTTTTAGGTTGTGGAAAATCATCATTAAAATGTGCAGATAAAAGTTTTGGGACAAAAACAGGGAGTCTATTTTTTTCAGAAACCTCAAGATAAATTTTAAAAAATTC
>Ga0115005_10001083_pt1 | contig 21455 bp, 16 predicted proteins | sample ArcOceMetagenome_FD_87163 | JGI IMG/M metagenome (GOLD analysis project Ga0115005, IMG submission 87163) | Marine eukaryotic phytoplankton communities from Arctic Ocean - Arctic Ocean - Greenland ARC118M Metagenome | ecosystem: Environmental > Aquatic > Marine > Oceanic | place: Arctic Ocean...
GTATGTACAGTTCCCATGCCGCCATCCAATAATATTTCTACAAACTTGATAGATCGCGATCGAATCCATTGGTGCCTCGTTAGGATCATCGTATGCACCTTGTGAAGATCACGGTTGGCATCTACATCGTCATCGACGTCTTTGGCATCAAAGACATCCACGAGTCATTCGTTCTCGCTTTGCTTTCGTCTTTAGCGATCACGTCATTGTACATCTTGGGGAAGAAGCCTTTATAGAGAAGATGGCAGAAAAGCATCTGGCGGCACCTTGTAAATTTCTAGTTTTGAATGCGTTGAAGAAAGAAATGGGGCCGAAAAAAGGGTCCTCAAAACAGTAAAAAGATGGCAAAGCTTGGTATGGATGCGTTGGTAGAAAAGTCTCCATCGCCGGTTACAGCAATGATTTATTTGGGGGGAAATGATATTGGATCGCCATGTCCATCGTCAGAAGTAGTTGGGGCATTGGCACATATTTTCTATTCGGATAGGAGACACAATCAAGGTGGTACTGATAGTAGTGATAAGTTATCACTGTAATGTGCATCACTATCGATAAGAACGAATCATTGTTGTCTCAGGACAAAAACGAAGCTGGAAAAAAAAATGGAGCGAAACAACGAAAGATTGTCAAGGCTTTGATCTCTACCTCGAAAAAGCGAGGTATCTCTGTTTGTAACGAGGCGATGTTCAGGATAGAGATACAGCTAGTATTGTGGGTGTTCAGCACTGTTGCTATCAAAATCGATTTTTCGTTGGGGAAGGCGATTCTAACGATCGTATGCATAGAATGATGACTTCGGAGAATTCGGTCGGTACTAAGAGAAAGATTGATGATTGAGGGGTGAAGACGACGATTTAAGATTTCTATTCATGTTTGTCATCTTCTTCTTCCTCTTTCTCAGATGATAGCGATTTGGGCAGTGCCAGCTCAAGAGATGAAGAATATATAGCACAATGTACAATCATAAGTGGAGGCAAAGTACATGTACACGTAGAGTTCTTAAACGGAAATTAATATCTTATGAAGATATTGTTATGGAAATTGCCACAAGTATTTCAGATCAACAACGCGCTACGTGTACTTTGGATTGATCGACAATTGCACAATAATTTGCCAAAGGTGAGGTATCAAGATTATTTCTCAACAAGCCATAAATTACAGACAATGCACTATTCTCGCATGACGCCGCCACCAAGAAGGATTCAAGATCTGATCCTAAACATAATACACTGGAAGGAATACAGTCCTGGATCACTTCAAAGACTTTCTCTGCGCCAAACTTTGTGATGGCGCACTCATAGGTTGTATTATGATCGTCCTTTTCAAATATGCGACCAAGCTCCTCTGGATACAGCTCCAAGTTGGCTTCAAGATTCATTACGAATTCTTTGAAGGGATCAATGACTAGAACTCTCGTGGCAGTAGAAGAAGGCATACAGAAGATAGCTCCATCTAGCCCTATGGCTCCACCATTCCACATTTCACGGTCAAAGTCATCCCCAACAAGCAATGCAACTTGTGTCTCAGGATCAAACTTCAGTGTTCGATTGGCTCCTCCTGGCGGCCAATAGATGCAACCATCGTTTCCCAATATCGCTGCTACACCCCCGTTGTATGCGTTATATTGGAACTGGGCTTTCCATACAAATGAGTACGAGTTGTTCGTCACATCTATTCTAAGCACTGCGTCGAGATACATTCTACGCTCTGTGTCATGGAAACTGCCACAGGCATAAATGCATCCATCCCGCCCCACTACCCCATTTCCACAGTCAAAAGAACGATCAGCTTCCTCCCCAACAAAGCTTATAGACTGGTCTATGGGATTGTATCTGACAATGCGTGTCTGATTCCGAGGAATACCATACAAGCAACCGTCATTGCCACGAACCGTTCCTCTATACTTGTACACTTGCAATCCTAAATCCTCCCCGACAATGGCTACTGATTCAATTTCAGGGTTGAATTTCAAAATACGACGGGCGCTGAGTGGCATGCAATATATACATCCGTCCAAAGCAAGGGCGCCTGGAGCCCACGATGCACCGAGGGCGGTTTCTGGTGGTTCCTCGACATTGATGATTGTTACTGTTTCATTGACGGTATCAATTTTGAGAACGCCATTGTTATGGCGGAAGTTGCAAGGAATGCAGTAGATTCTGCCGTTGCCAGCCAGCACTCCAGATTCCCATATCTTTGTTCCATAACCGAGGTCAGGTCCAATCTCCTTCAATGAATCATCAGTGGGATTGAATTTTATTACACGGCGAGCATTGGAGGGAATCCCGTAAATACAGCCATTTGCTCCAGCGACAGAATCAGACCATTTATTATACCCTTCAATCTCATTACCCACAAGAGTTGTGACGGATGGCAATCGCATGATGGAATCAACCGAATCCAGTCTGGAGCCAGCTTGCAAGTGGGGATTGTGTTTTCGTGTTTTTGTGCTCACAAAGAATTTGTGCTTTGAATTTATTTCAGCATTCGGTACACGTAGTACACGTAGGGGTTCTGCTTCGCATTATACACATTTATGCGAACAAACTCAAAATGGCAAACGGAACACCCCACGGACCACGGAACGCAAAAGAACACAAAACACAAACTCACAATCATTTCTCAAACAAGCTTATTGAGTTAGCAACTGAAGAGTAATACCCAAGACAATGAAAACGAAGAATACTCCGAGAGACTCTTGAATCTTACTTCTCAATAAGGAGAAATTACTACACGTACAGTACACCACCTGAAATGCGCACCATGATCAATCACCGGGCTCGAGTCTTTTTTCATTGTAAGCAGGGATGACAATAACATTACAATCGTCAATCTTCAATCTAGTCAACTACAAATACTGCATTTTCTGCGGAAGAAGAAATGTGTTTTATTGAAGGAAGGTTAAAGAAACGTTTATTACTGTAATATAATACGACTTTCATCTCCCGCCAACTTGCCGCCAATAATTTATTTCACGAAGCGACAGAAACGAAGGTGGACAATGATCAAAGATGCGGTGATGCATGTTTGCGTTTCACACCTCAAACCATTATTCCTCTCGGCATTACTCGTATACCACAAAGCTACACATCATGCTCACTGCCAAGAGCAGCAAACGTGTTGTGAAAGGAAAGGTGCAAAATAAAGATGTCAAATCCCAAATAAAATCAAAAGCAACCACGTCTTCACCAACAACAGTCGAGCTAAGAGGAGTTCAGATCCACTTCCCATTCAAACCGTACCAATGTCAAGAAGCATACATGGGCAAAGTCCTCGATGCGCTGAATAACTCTGAGAATGCGTTATTGGAGAGTCCTACTGGAACTGGTAAAACGTTGTGCTTGCTTTGTTCAACTCTCGCGTGGCAGCAGGAACGATCTAGGATGATTTCTGACCAGTCGATAGTAGGGCACGCTGCGGGCACTGATGCAAATGTAAATGCTTCAAACACACAACAACAGCAGCCTGCAAAATCACAGAAATCGACAATCATATATGCATCAAGAACACACAGTCAGCTCAGTCAAGTCGTGAAAGAACTAAGATTCACTAGGTATAGACCCAAACACGCAGTGCTGGGTTCACGTGAACAAATGTGCGTTCATCCCAAGGTAAAAACTGCTAAAGCGACTTCTTTTGAAATCAACCACAATTGCACAAGGTTCAATAAGGAACGAAAGTGTCGGTATCGGAATAATTTGGATGGTTTTGTTGTGGACACATGTGGTGGCGATAAGAGTTCAAAGTCAGTAGAAGGTTCATCGTTTGAATTTGGTATGCAGCCTGTGCTCGATATGGAAGAATTGATAGACTTGGGCAAGAAGAGGAAAGTGTGTCCTTTCTATTTAACAAGGGGGCAAATCGCAGACGCTGAAATCATATTTGTACCTTACAATTACCTTTTTGATAAAGATGCTCGGAGCAATACTCTAGCAGATGTTCAGTGGGAAAATGCCATCCTTGTTTTTGATGAGGCGCATAATCTCGGTGAGTTCGAAAGAAGACAATTCGCACTTTGTTTGATTTGAAGGCCTGCATCCAATTACGTGTACGTGTACTTACTTTTTTTCTCACAAACCTATTAGAATCTTTTGCAAGCGAATCTGCATCATTTGATTTGAGCAGCGTTGATATTGCAGGGTGTGTTAACGAAGTAACTCGTGCCATAGGTTATCTTCAAGCAATGCCGGAGATGGGCGAGGCGTCAAACGTCAAAATGGATAATCTGATTCGCTTGAAATCTATGTTTTTGCAGTTTGAGCAGTATTTAGACACTGAGATTGCGGCTCCTGGCGGAAGTTTTACTGGGGATTATATATTTGAAATATTTACAAAGGGTGTGAATTTGAATTATTCGAATCATACCATCTTCCTAAAGTTTATCAAGCAAGTATCGGACATGGTGATGGACATGAGAGGAGGCGGTTCGAATGGTAGCAGCAGCTCTAAGTCGTCTGCAGCATGTCCAAAATTGGATCATTTTGTAGGTTGCGTGAAGCGTGTTTTTGGTACTGCTACCGAGGGACAATCTTTTGCGAAAGCAAGAGCATACCGTGTGCACGTCTCGGCGAAATCAGGAAATACTTTCGCTAGTGGAAATTCATCATCTTCAACTGGTGGTGGATTTGTCGGCGAATCACGCTCTGGTGCAAGAAACAATAAAGGAAGAGTACTGTCCTACTGGTGCTTTGCGCCATCTCTTGCCATGCACGAGCTTGCTGCACTGAATGTAAGATCCATCCTAGTCACATCTGGAACTCTTTCGCCTCTTCCTAGTTACAGTCTCGAATTAGGCCTCCCGTTCCCACATACTCTTGAAAATTCGCATATTATTGGAAAGGACCAAATTTCGGTCCGTGTCATTGGTAAAGGTGTTAGTGGGAAAGCTCTCACTTCGACCTACAACCGTCGCAACGACATTGATTACATTACTGAACTTGGAAATACAATCATAAGTCTAGCCAGGGTGATACCAGGCGGGGTTTTGATATTCTTTCCAAGTTATGGAGTTATGGAAACATGCATTGAGAAATGGGGAGGCCCATTATCTTCCAGATCAAGAACACAGAGCACCGGAAAGAAGAATTTCTTCAATGCAAGACAGACACGAACAAATTCCGCGTCGGGTGGTACAGGAAGATACTGTTTTCCGCATACTGCATTAGCGCACACTCAATCAGGATCAACGACACCCTGGCAGCGTCTTATGGCAGCCAAGGCGATTGTTCTCGAACCCAAGACAACTTCGGAGTTAAAAGACGTAATTGATGAATTCGACAAGTTCCTTTCTGCGCCAAAAAGCAAAGGTTGCATATTGATGGGTGTCTGTAGAGGAAAGATATCAGAAGGTAAGAGGTAACGCCTTGATAATCAGTACACAGCCTAGAAGTTTGGCAACACACTAATCTATTCCTGTATTTTCTCCTTAGGTATCGACTTTGCAGACGAAAAATGCCGTGCAGTGATCATCACAGGCCTTCCATTTGCTCCATATCTTGACCCAAAGGTTAAACTGAAAAGAGTAAGTCAAATATCTCCATTTATCAAAGCATTGAAAGATTATTTATGTATCTCATTCGTCATATTCCAATTGTACATTCTTAGGAGTATTTAGATAGTGCCAAGGCAGCTCTAACTGCGAAACCTTCGGGGGATGGAGGTTTTGATAGAGGAACGACAAGTAGCAACCCTAAATCTGCAGCCCCAATAGCTCTTTCCGGTGCCGAATGGTACTCACAACAAGCACATCGAGCTGTGAACCAGGCAATAGGCCGCGTTATTCGTCACCGATCAGACTACGGTGCTATCTTATTCCTGGACTCTCGCTTTTCTGAAGAACGAAATCAGCAGGGTATCAGCCAATGGATCCGGCCTTCCTTTGAAGCAGATAATGGTGTCGGTGGAGCGATTCAAGCTCTAGCAAAATTCTTCCGTGGAGCAAAAGCGACATCTGATGCGAACAAAGCTCTATTAGAGAAAGAGAATGAATCTGATCGAGGACTACAGCTCAAGTACGAACAAGACATAACACCTCCACCCACCGATGTGGATTCAGCTCAGAAAATCACCAAAATTGCTTTTATCAATAAGGCGACGGTAGACGATGGGCTTTTGGAAGGTTATGTGCCTCCGAACCGTATCATCAAGCATATAAAACTGGACGATACATATATTTCATCAACCAAGTCCAAACCTACAATTGCAAATGAAAGGAAAATTCCTAGCAAGTCCAGAGGACTTGCATCTCTTTACAAATCTAGCCTTGGTCCTCCCATACCAAAAGTATCCAATGTTTTTGGGAAGGACTTATCGGACACAATTGATTCGGCATGGTCGTCCCGTGACAAAAACATTGGCACTAGTCAGCCACCACAGCGGACAAATTTGAGTCCTGCGAAAGAGCAACAAAAGCAACTCGCTCAACAATTTTTCAAATTGGCAAAAAACACTCTTGGTTCTAATGATTTTATTACGGTCCGAAAAATGCTCGTTGCGTTGAAGGATTCGGGCGCCAAGAAAGACAAGGTCGCATATATGAAGACAGCTAGAAACCTGATCGCTTTCTTATTACAATACGACGAATCTCATTCGTCTGGTCTAAGCAAAGGTGATACATTGGTAGACTTGTTGCATTCACTACTTCCTGTAATTTATCGCTTTGAAATCCAGAAGACAGCTTGCAAGTTGAGATTTGAAAAGTCAGCCTTCTACAATCTCAGTTCTGAATCAATGCCTCCCGGGGATCTTCATTTTCTCAGCGATAAGTTTCCCAATTTAATGATTGATCATGAAAAATGGAGGGATGACCCAAAATGCAACACAAGTGATCGGACCCTTTTTAGCGATTTGCGAGTCATCATCACAATGTTGATTAAGAATAGATTAGCAATGAATAAGGGTTTGCTTGTGTCAATGAAGAGTTTGTTGACCATGAAGATGCGGAATATGGCTACGATGCTGATAAATGAATTACGTGCAAAGCAGAACATGACCTCACTGAAAGATAGGGATCGTAAAAGGTATGGCGAAGAAGGTGTCAACAAAGCATTATTTATAAAGCCTGAACGAAGTCTTAGATTGCCGAAGGAACAAACAGAAAAGTTGGAAAATGCAGATATTCTTTCCAAGACCGAATCGCTGTCTCGTGCAAACGCAAAGAACAGACATGTTTCTGATAAGATATCACATGGGGCTCAATCATCGAGAGTGAGAGTGGAAACATTGAAACAGCAGAACCCATATCTGACGAAAAAAGTCTCTCCTCATCAAAGTAATTCGATCCCATCATTAGAGTTAGCATCCAATGTGGTTTCTGCTCGCCCCTCAAAACGTGCTAGATCCATGATGGATATGATGAAAACGCCGACAAAGTCAGAACAGAAAAGAATAGACGAGACAAAGCACAAGAAAGCCTCCAAGGGATTGGATCCATTGGAGATGGTCTTGCAGCAAGCAACAACTGAAATCTATAGGAAAGCTACACCAAAAGTTGTTCGCATCAATAAAATGCTCAAATCAAATGCACCGACTGGTACAGCATGTAATATTTGCAACAAGACTTTCAACTCAGTAAGTTTAACGATACATGTCTTATCCCTTCGATTTGAAAAAATGGTTTTGCTTACTTTACATATTTTCAAGTTCTTAATGGCAGAGTGCAACCATTTCTCATGTCTGGATTGTTGGGCAAGTTGGCTGAAAAGGTCGCAAACATGCCCCACATGCCGCAACGCAACAAGTAAAGACTCCTTATCTCGAGTAGTATTCGAAGCTGAAGTTGGTGCTGGAGCACCAAGTCTCACGCAAATTATTCGTGAACACGAAGAGGGAGAAGTGGCTATTTCTGACGGAGAACTGGAGATTTTGTGATGTGACGCCGCACGAACAAGATGTACGTAATTGTACGTAATATCAAGGTAATACACGTAATTTGAAATTGTACGTACACGTTCCTTTCAATTTGATGACACATTGCAGGCTTCGTATGACGTCACCACCTGAAGGCCTAAAAGGATACGGGTTCACAAATGAAACTAATTTTTGTTTTGACCTTCTTTCTTGGTGGCTTGCTGGAAAGAAAAGGAACCTCCTGCGCTGCCAAACCGAGCTATTCAAACACACACCATCAAAACTCATGTGAATCTGATATAATTGAAGGAGAAAGATGATTTTCTGCCCTTACTTCACGTGATCTCAGATCTCAATTTTATATAAAAATATTCTCAATTTTATTTAGACTGACTCACTCAAGACAGTCTCAAGACTGATCAACCAGTATGTACATACCTGCCCCTGCCCTGGTACCACCGTACAAACACAATCTCTCTATTATCAACTCTCTCAAATATTCACTTCTAGCGCTGGTTCTTTCATGCAGATCATACCAATACAAGAGGTCGTTTTGACGACTGGAGGGCTCATGAATCTTGCACACCTTCCGTTAGTATGTCAAACGACGTAAAAGCCCTATCAATAGTTGGCATAGTGTAGCCTATTTATAACACTATTAATCACTGATTTATTTCTTTATTTGGCCACAAGACGCTACAATAGTACGGTTCTGTTGCATGTATACTTGTAATCGCAGCACCCGGATCTCCGAGGCATATTGTATTGTCTCTGTTCAGAAAAAACTTTACAAAAAATTTGACCCTTGTTTTTTTAAGGATACATGATGTTTGTGTCAAACATGTCAAACATCAGACAAACATCAACCTTCTGCTGTCTCGAAGACAGCAGCTGTTTCTGATAACAGAAAATTGAAAATGGCTGAGAATCCTTTCACCAATTTTTGTTAAATCGAATTCTATGCACCCACTGACGCACCTTGACTACGCATTCGTCAGCACAAGTTGAAGCTCCTTGAATAGGGAATTAAGATTCGAATTTCTCCAATAGGAATATAAATATTCATAATATGGGTGTTAAACTTGTAGGCCCCTTCTTCTGACGCACAAAATGATTTTCTAAACAAAATATTCTGGATTTTAACAAAAACATGACACTCAAAACCCAACGAAAGGCCCTTGAAGAATCCAATCCATACAAATTGAGAAACATCTGGGGATGAAAATATCCACTCATTAACCAAAACACCATCGGCATCAATCACCAATCGCCATTACACACCTCCCATCAATATTGAATATGGAACAAGTCAACGGTGTATCCTACCCTAAGACTGGGAAGCGTGGTGTACCACAACAATTTCCTCGGCGACTATATAACATGCTTGAATCAGAATCTGAGCAACAACAACTGTCACCTCGCGATTCTCGCCTCATTGCATGGTCTGAGTCTGGAAAGGCGTTCCGTATTGAAGATGTCACTTTATTCTCAACCCTTATCCTTCCCAAGTATTTTAGAACGAACAAGTTCAGCTCGTTTCAGAGAAATCTGAATTTGGTGAGTACACTATCAGAAACAATTTGATCCAATCGTCGTCTCAGGGTTGTATTGGCAGCAACAGGCCTCCCCTTCTTACATCAGAATTCAATTTTAGGCTATAAGGACACTCTATCAGGACTTTTCTCAATACTTATTGTTTACATGCATCACTCACCTGTTGTTACTGTACCCAACAAATCTTCACTCACTCACACAAACTTCTTGTCGATTGCTATTGTAACAGTATGGCTTTTCGAAGGTTCGCCGTGGACCAGATGCCGACATGTACGCACATCCATCGTTTTCAAGAGGGCATACTGAAATTCTCTCTGAGCTCAAGAAATGTAAGAGTGCCGCTGCTAGAAAACGCCAAGCTAAGTCTCCTCATCAACAGAATCCTCAATCCTCCACAGCTATGACCATGCAAGAAATTTTACCAGCTACTTTGGGTGCGCACATCAACAGTAGTAGTACTCGTGCAGTGAGCCCATCCTCATCATTAGATGATGACACTTATGCTAACAACATGAGAAACATCTCACACGCTGCCCATCACTTTTATGGTCAGCCACCTCATTTCAGTGCGGGTACTATGCATAGTTCGCATGCCTATCCGCAGCTAATGTCACATCAAATTCGCGAGCAACCATCTCCTGCCAAACAACCTGCTCCAGCGCAGCCAACCAGAAAGCTTGACTTGCTTACCCTCGCAATAACCTGCCTGGATAGTGCCAGCAAATCACAAGCTTGAGGTTAGGGTCTTATCTCAAGTTGATACCCTCGAAAAACTATGATATCCATTCGTGTCCCCAATTAACTTCACTTTATTATCACACTACCCCCCAAACCAATGCTAAACGCACCAAACACCTTTCTGAAGATTTATTATGACTCCTTTCATGCAAAATATCTCTACAAATATATGTAACTGACCTTAAACCAATTTGGTATACTATTATAAATGACTTCTTATCGCAATAAATTCTTATCTAGACAGAGCATACTCATTGTACATTGTCTCGTTTATCTCATCAGACTGTATTATAGATTTGCTTTGTCTGTTCCGTTTTCCAGAGAGGAAACGTAAAAAGAGTCAACGAACAATGGTCCACAAAGCCGATCTTCGTGAACATTCTGCTCTTACATGGGCAAATACGACCCTGTACGAGATACATAAATTTCGTAATTAGCCTGCAGCATTTTTAGACTGTTCCTCAGGGCACAAATATCTTGAACCGTATTCAAATGAAAAATCGTTTCCAAATGATGGAACGTCAAACCTTTTGGTTTTGATAAGTTGATAAGATGCATCAGACGGGCTAGGTCAACGAAAACCTTGTTCGGTTCGTAGATGATGGGAGACGACTTTCTTCCCTTTGGATTTCCAAATACATGCATTCCTTGTATCACTTTTTGCGGTCGACTGAAACCGACAGGTGCTTTACATCTATCTTTCGATGACATCCTCCGAGCATAACTAATTTGAGCCATCCGTAATATTTCATGATTAGGATCTGAAACGAAAGATACCGAATCCACCATGAAGCACGGGACCGGCGTTTGATCCTTCGCATCATCGTTTCTTGATTCCAATTGGACATATTGAATAAAGCCTCTGCAATCTACTCGATCTCCCTTAGTAACCTCACGTAGAGGTGGCAGAGATAGCGAAGAAAGTAGCTTTATCTTCTCGGATTCATTGCCCTGGTCGTCTTTGGATTCGTACGAACTAGCATAAAGTACGTCAATCATTGAAGTGCCATCATCCAAGCAAAATGCGAGTTTTGCCTTCACACTTGTGGATGCACTTTCCTGGTCTTTCGCATCATTCTCATTGTAACTTATACGTGTATTGTAAGGACCTGTCACAACTATCCCCTGTATCTGTACCATTCGTTGGACGGATTCTATTGATGATTTATGTAAAGAATCCTTTGCTTCCTTCATGGCCTCGACAAGAAACATCATTTCCGGATATGGACTTGCCGTCACATTGTTCTTCCATCGAAAACCTTTCTTTTGCGTAGATGGTGATGGTGATTTGAAGGGAGTGACTGTACTTCTGGCGGGTGTTTTTGGATTTGGAGTAGTAGTGATCATCGATCGGGTGCCTCTCTTTGCATACGGATTTTTGGACGCGCTGAGACTGGATGCAATCTTGGCATGTGGTGTACTTGCGACCGCTCTAGTAGACACTGCCTTTCTGCTGGAATGCGGTACGACCTGTCTGTATTGATTTATCTTATTGTTGCAAGTGTTGTACCGCTGTGATGGTAGAATTGGAGTTTTCAATTTATGAGGAGTAGGGGTACACGTGCTAGCCTGAGACACTGTTGCCAATCTCGATGCATACGATGGTATTGGCGTATTTTGGATATTCTCTGGGTCGTGATGTGACATGGTATCGCGAGAGGATTTGAGAGCTGACTTATGAGGTGTCACAGATGGCATCTTTCGAGCCATTCCTGGTGGTAACGATGATCTAGCGGAATCATTCTGATGATGCTTGTTATGATACATGGTAGTATCACTTGTTTTTCGACGTGATGAAACTAATGGAGTTTGATATGGAGGTGTATTTCTAGGAATAGTTGTAGCGCTAGCTTGAGCTCGGGGAAGATTTGAACGTGCACTATTTCTTCCATTTTGACTCATTGTCGTCTCTTTATACGAATTCCGTGTATGTGGTTGTAAACATGGAAGAGCTGTTGGTGTTTCTTGTTGTTCATGCAAGGGATTGGTTTTCGGCATCACCTCGGGTATAGAAGTAGATTGTCGATTCCCCAAATGTCCTAGTGATGATGAGTCTATATCATCTCGCATCTTCTGCTTGCGATGAATTGCATCGCAATTTTGGTCATCATTCGCTTGGAAAAGCTTCCGCGAGTGCGATGTCGATGTCGAGTTCGCCGTCCCCGCTGGTATTGACGCAGAATCATTCCACTGTGTACCATAATCGAATCCATGTTCATCTTCATACTGAGTCATTGACAGAGTCGTATTATAATTCGCTATCGTTTCTCTATTGCTTTTTTCTGCTTCCTTTATTACTTCTTGAACTCCCGATGCTTTCTCTGTCTCTGTTGCCGTGTTTAATCCTATTGCATCCCGATCCCGCTTTTCAGGATGCTCCAACACCTTTGGTATTTGTGCAGTCGTTACCGGCGTCTGCTGCTCTATCATGTTTGACGTAGATAAGGATGGCGTCAGTATCAATGTCGATGCCAATGCCGATGCCGATGATAATGATGATGGAAGAGGACGTTTCTTCTTCAAATAAGGATTCTGAAATTTTGGCAGTGGTTTCATAGAAATTCCTCTCGACGGAATGTGATTGTTGCGGTTCACCAATGCGTGATCATTCATTCCCTTGACGTTCACGTCCGTGTCATTGTTGGGATTCAAATTTGTTCTCTTTCTTTTGTAGGGGTTCAAAATTGTGGAGTGTTTAGGTTTTGTATAGTTGTTCTTAGCATGCGGCTGGCACCGAGGTTGTTTTTGCTGCGATGTTTTCTTGTAGGGATTCACCATCGCTTTCGGTAATTTATCATCTAATGAAATCGCTGCAGCTGGTTTAGTTGTGGCTGTATTATGTGTATTACCAGTACCAGTACCAGCAGTAACAGTACCCGCAACACTGCCACCAGCAAAGCTGTTATTACAATTACTGCCTTTTGAAAGCAAATGCTTTTTGTAAGGATTCAGCATTTTAGAATGCATGACTTCGGTTTCATTTGCTAGAATGGTTTGTTCGATGACTGAAGGATATACGCGGTACGTGTATGTCGCTTTGGGTACCTTTTGTTGCTGATGAATGCTGATGTGTGTGCTGACTGATTCCACCCTCTGTCCTGTCACTAATGTGTTCGCTGTTGCATTGTGCCCTTCTTGATTATAATTGTTGACTTCTGACTTCCTCGGTTGCGTTGCTTGTTATGCTTTGCCCCCCGCGCCATAATTTCGTCCAAACGTAATATCATAATGTTGGGTTTGGAGGAAGACTCGTAGAGGGAGGGGAGAAGGCAAACAAACACAGACACACCGGCAACCGTAAAGACATGAAAACAATGGACTTGACATTGACACATCATGATCATTTGAACAGCATCAATCGAACAACATAAAGATTTATTATAATCTATGCTACTATGCTCGCACGCATTGTAGAATATTAATTAAGCAACAATACAATACCACACTGAAGAAATGAACGAACCAGATAAAATCAACCATCGTGAATTTTACGGCGAATACCACGGCCACAAAGTGCAGCATCTCCAGACCCTTTTGCCCCACCTCAGATCTTCTTCGGAGAGTCTAATATGGACCTGCGGCGATTCCAGTCTTGATAATAAGTATTGGTAAGTAAGTGCAGTACGCATACCAGGTGCAGGTGCAGTGCGTGTAGATGCTGGTTCTGAAATATTTGATCCATTTCGATATAATGTCTAACCGAATCCGGCCTACGACTCGTAGGTTCCAAGATCGGAGACCGGCAGTCGGAGCGTACAAAACTTGCCTCCGACCACCCACATCCATTTGCGATATCACATTCTGGCTCAATTATTTATCGGAACAGAGGGCTAACAGCAACAGCAGGAATAAAGATACAAGATCTTCCAAGACTACTGGTATCGGAGGACGTGTCGCTGCGATAAATACTGCAGTGGAGGCAACCACATTAAATCAAAGATGTTATAAACTCCAGCCACAAGATGTATTCCTTCGCGATAATATATCGAGAGATGATACTCTCATTGTATCCATTGGAGGGAATGATGTCGCCATGATGCCCACTCCCTGCACGATTCTGTCCATGGCGGGGTTGCTTTGCTTGCCAATGAGCTGCATTCGTAATGGAATATCTTGCTGTTCAGTGCCTGTGAATGATTGTTGTTGTGGATGTGGAGCATCGACTTGTTCTTGTATTGGGAGTTTTCCACCTTGTCTTGGTTACTTTCGTCATTTGTTTGGGACAAGGTAAGTGAGTGAGTTAGTCGGTTGCGTGAGGATGTTGCAGTTTCAAGTTGTCGTTGTTTGGTTGATGGTCAAAGGTCAAAGCCTTCGTTTCATACTCTGACGAATCTTGTTTAATCACCACGTACCGGTACACCGTAGAGTGCAAAAATATATTGAATCCATCACTTCCAAAACTAGACCGAAGAAAATTTTGGTGTGCATGATTTACTATCTGGATGAAGCTCAGACGCCATCATGGGCATCAGGAGCATTGGGAGCCATGGGATATGATCGAAATCCCGCGAAGCTCCAGTTGTTCATCAAGAAGACATTTGAGGACGCGACAAGGTGAGTAATGTAGATATGGACGATCATTTTTGGTTTGCTTTTGAAGCATACTCGTACAGTAGGCTCAAAGGCGTGTTTGTTATTGACTGAATTGTTAAAACTAATGTTCTATATAGCCGCATAAAAGTTCAAGGTAGTGAAGTCATACCTGTGCCACTATTCAATGTGCTTGATGGGAAATGTAGCGATGATTACGTCGCTAGAGTAGAACCCTCCGCAAGTGGAGGGAAAAAAATGGCAGAATATCTTTTAGATGTCATAGACAATCCTGTCGCTGCAAACCTCAAAATAGCTTCAGCTCCAACATCATCCCTAATCACCAACCGTATGTGATTGGCACAACTTCTAATATCTTCATCATCCCACTACGGACAGTTGGCTTGGCTCGTTCTTGGATTCCGAGTTCCTAATATAGAACTTTTTTAGATATCATTGGATCCACATTTCACATTTTCTTTTACGTGACCTGCTTGTACGGGAGACAATATCGGATTTTCCAAAATTCGGGGGTGTCTAAAGGGCAATAGGTAATGTTTTGGGCCAACGACTTGATTTTTTGTTTAAGCCCTCCCCATAGAATGTTTTTGAATAATCGCCAACGACCAACTCAGTCTTGGTAAAACACTTCAAACAACACCCAACCTTGACCCAACACTCAAAGATCAATTCCTTTTGACACTTCTGCTAATCTTAGCATTGCATTTATTAGATAAAGATCTGTTTCGCTTGTTGCACGTACCATACCAATTCATCGTGAACAATGCAGGTATCTCAACAAAGCCCCAAATCAGGGATCCAGACGAAACTAGAAAGCTGGGTCCCTGCTAGTCCTCAAATGGACACGCTCATTTCTCGTCTGGCTGAAGCTGCTGAGAGGAGAGAGATAGAATTGAACAAAGTTGTAACCCGTAATTCTGTGCATCTCAGTGGTGTGAAGAAGGCACAAAACAAGGTCAATGACAGACATCATGACAGGAGTACGGCCATCAGAGAGAAGCAGTCCATCAAGGTCGAAAGGGCTCTGGAGAGCATAGAGAACCAGCAGCTTCGATGTGCACAAAATATGGAACGCAAGATGGAAAAAATCATCCAAGCCAAAGAGAAGGCAAACAAACCTTTAATGGATCAGAATTCCTTCCAAAAAAAGCTACTAGAAGCTTCCGAACGGAAGAGGGCGACACTTGGCGAGGTTGTGCTGAATGTCACACAGATCAATAAGGCGAAGCAAGAAAAGGCAAACTTGTTTCTCCAAGAAAAGGAAGCCAAAGTTGCATTAGCGCAAGAGAGACTCAACGAAAAGATGACTACGGCAAGCAAGAGAAAGGAAGACAACCTCAAGGCGAAGATTTCCAAGGCTGTTGAAGAGAACTCGGTCGTAGCTGAGCGCATCGAGGAGGTGCGCAAGAGACGCGATGCTCATGTTCTAGAGATTCAGACCAAGTACGAGAGCAAACTAGAGTCCGCCACGAAGCGCAAAGAACTCAGCGAAGTTGTGTTGAACGTTTCACAGATCAACAAGGCTAAGCAGGAAAAGGCAAACTTGTTTCTCCAAGAAAAGGAAGCCAAAGTTGCGTTAGCACAAGAGAGACTCAGCGAAAAGATGACTACGGCAAGCAAGAGAAAGGAAGACAACCTCAAGGCGAAGATTTCCAAGGCTGTTGAAGAGAACTCGGTTGTAGCTGAGCGCACCGAGGAGGTGCGCAAGAGACGCGATGCTCATGTTCTAGAGATTCAGACCAAGTATGAGAGCAAACTAGAGTCCGCCACGAAGCGCAAAGAACTCAGTGAAGCTATCCGTTCACCTAAACGTAGGACAATGCACGTGTCGGTTGAAAGCCCAAATTCAGAGATCCAGACGAAACTAGAAAGCTGGGTCCCTCCTAGTCCTCAAATGGAAACGCTCAATTCTCGTCTGGCTGAAGCTGCTGAAAGGAGAGAGGTAGAATTAAACAAGGTTGTGTCGAACGTCGCACAGATCAACAAGGCTAAGCAGGAAAAGGCAAACTTGTTTCTCCAAGAAAAGGAAGCCAAAGTTGCGTTAGCACAAGAGAGACTCAACGAAAAGATGAATACGGCAAGCAAGAGAAAGGAAGAGAGCCTCAAGGCGAAGATTTCCAAGGCTGTTGAAGAGAACTCGGTCGTAGCTGAGCGCGTCGAGGAGGTGCGCAAGAGACGCGATGCTCATGTTCTAGAGATTCAGACCAAGCACGAGAGCAAACTAGATTCAGCCAAGAAGTCTCAGAATTTTAAGCTAGAAGCCCAGAGTGGTGCCACCGAGAAGATTGAGCGTGCAAAACAACACAAAATCTCAAGGGATGCTGATCTTTGTTCAATCAAACAAAAAATTGAATTCAAGATGATCTCTGCGAATCAGAGGAAGGAAATGAATTTACAGGCAAGGGTAGAAAAGGTAGCCGAAGAGAATAGGGTTGTTTCCGAAAAAGTTCAACAGTTGCAGGAAAAGCACGCGTCTCTTGTGAATGAAATCCAGTCCAAGCACGAGAACAAACTTGAAGCTGCCGTCAAGCGTAAAGAACAAGTGCAGAAGGAAGTTCACATTGGGAAGAATGAGGTTTCCAGCGTTAGGCGCGAGAAAGTACTGCAACTTGGAGATAAGCAAAATGAAGAAGTTCAGAAACACAAAGAAAACCTCTCCCTTCGATTAACTGAGGCTGCAGCCCGCCGTGAAGAGCTTTTGAACAAGAAAATTGATCAAGCTGGACAAAGCTCCAAGAAGTCTAAAGCCAAATCAAGGTCTGCCCTCGTTCTCGGCGTCACAGATACTTCTGTACCGCCTATTTCTCCGGTGACCTTGGAGCAGCGTTTGGTGGAGGAAACCAAAGGAGTAACAGAACACGAGGCAGAAGAGTATGAAGGAATTTTACACATATTCCAACAGCTACCTGGACTGATTTTAACGTTCACTGTGGCCGCTTTCATGAATGCTGTGTCTTTCTTCAAACGTTAGACGTGAAAAGATGCACCGATAGGAGAGACGATTCTTAATGTACATGTAACACTTAATTTTAACTTAGTGGATCACTCGCTCACATAGAGACGGATGATAAAGTACAAATTGACGAAGATGTGTTGAAAGTGATAGAGTTAAGGTGCCTAACTACTACTGTAACTCGAGCTCTCAAAAAGTGAGAACCAATCAATAAATCTGAAATCAGATTTTTTCTCAGATGTTCCTCCCCCGCGCCAAAACAACCTAAAATGACGTGTCGACTGACTCGTCTTAGTACTATCAATCCCTTATTCTCTCTCGTATTATGTACAGATCAGACCCGCGCTGGTATCATCATACGAAGAAAACCGACATTGCAGTCAGTATGAAGTGATGAAGAACGGTAGTAGCAACGGTGATCGGTGATGATCGATGATGGCACAAATACCTGGCCGGGTGGATCAAATCACTATCAAACATGAAACTAAATTTAGTGCTCCTTCTCTTAGTCACTCTTACCCAATACTCAAATGCCCTCATCCTTCAGAGTAAGAATGTAATGAACCGGAAGTCCTTCCTTGGTACCGCTTTAGTTGGGGGTGTCTTCATCTCACCTTTACCGTCGTCAGCAAAGACTTCTTCTCAACCCTCAGCACAAGAAGAAATAAGCATCATTCGTGATGCTTCGACGACCCTGAATATTCTCTTAGATAACTGGGAAAAGGCTACAGTCGAATGCATATATGCAGACGTTCCCAGAGAACTGTTAGAGACTAAAAACAAAGAGCAATTACTAGAGAAAGCATCGACATTTGCACTATTTGACAAAAGTGTCAGTGTCGTTAGTTGTAAGAAAACTAACAAAAAAGTAAGAGACTACATAGGTGTCACAGGAAAAGGACCTCTTGTGAATATCGATAAAAGAATGCTGAAGATGAATGTGGCTGAAATTGTAGATCCTGACGATCTTGAAAATTATTACACAGAGGTCGAGAGTTTTCAGAGGTCAATTGCTCGTGCTTCGACTGCAAGTTATGCAGCGGGGATGTCTGACTTGGATTCAATAATTAATTTTGAAAAGGGAACTCAAAATAATGCTGGCGATTCAAATTTGAACCAAGCAAAGGAAGCTGTTGAAGATGCAAAAGTGAGCATTGAGCGAATAGTATACATGTTGGGTAAAAGCGAAACGTAATAAAGTATCATTTCAACAGAGCAACAAATTTTAAATGCCTTTGTACGTGTACGCGTGAAGGTTATATACATTATATTCAATTTAGACCCAAAAGACTCATCAAACTATTGAGAAAGACAAGAGGCATAGAGGTGACCAGAAACACGCACTGGAAATACATAGGAATGCTCGTTTATTTGCCGAACACAGGTCAGTTGGGTGGGAATACATAACCATCGGCGCCATCGAGTCCCTTCATCTGTTCTGCGATCGAGTTGATAGCGCGTTCATACTGAGGATTCATGTGATCATTAATCATATTTTCATCAAGCATGATTTGCAAGGCATTTGTTCCCTTCTCGCCATCTTCTACCCGAGGACGACAGAACATGCCATTATACAAAGGATGGCCATCCTCATCGTCATCCACGCGACGCATCCACATGACATAGGGGGCTGGAATGGCTAGTTTGTCAGCCTTTTCTGCAAATTCCAACTCAGTATCCTTCATTACCTTCCTCTTGATACGGGGGTAGACGGCCAATTTACCAATAGCCATAAGAGGACCTTCGACAAAATTTGTGGCGGCATCTACCTCGTCAACCATACTAGACAAGCGGCGAACAGCGTCGATAGATGCGAAGGGAACACAATCATTCTCGTGGATGAAAGCGTAAGTATCCTTCATGGATTCGGCCATAACAGTATCATTCTCGGGATCAGCCAAATACACTGGTGGAGAGGCAAACGCAAAACATTTCACGAGCACATTGGCAAGAGCAGGATCTAACTTTGCAAGAGCCTGCTCATGCTTGATTTTAAGTGCCAAAAGTACAGCAACCCCAGCTCCACACTGTGGCCTGTAATTACAAAGTCAAACTCAGGATTGGACTTAAGTAGACCCACAATCTTATCCTTGACAAGTGTCCAGATCTTATCAGCGCGATCGGCAATTCCAGCATGAGCAACACCATTGCAAAACTCTCTACTGTAAGCAGCTGCATCTATTTTGACACCCGAGATTGTGTAGGTTCCACGAAGAGCGAGGACAATGGTAGCCTTGCTCCAATCAATAGCCATAAAGTGACCAATGATGTCAATGTCTCCACCTGCACAAGAAGGATCAATGATATCTTCTGCTGGTATACTAATGAAACGAGACATCCTACCCTTGCGTTTGTCTTCAGATACATTAGCAACAAGCGGAGCAGTCAATTTATGGCCTTGGACTTGAAGCAATTCAGAAGAATCAATCATGGAAACACCGTATGCTGCACTAGAGTATTTTGCATAGCTACGAGAAAATGAAATTGTACATGCAGGTGCAACACCAAGTTGAGAATGGTTCTTCCATCTGTAATGCGCTGGATAATTGATCTCATAGTGATTTGAACTTACATCTTTGCATCAAATAAGATCGTCTTAAAGTCGGCCTTGTCGGCAATACCCGCGGGAAGAGAGCTCATTGCTGTTCTGATGCGAAGGCTGTTTTTGGAATCATTTTCCTCGTCCTGAACCTTGGCGATAATCATAATAGCATCAATAACTCCAGGACTCAAAAAGCCGTCCATGACCTCGCCTCCAACACCAGAGGAAGCCATGTATCCAAAAAACTTTTTGGAAGTATCAATCCATTGACCAAGATCACCGGAAAATGGAAGCCTGACAAGATCGATGGCTGTATTAGACGCAAAACCAACCACACTCATCACAGACGAAACGAAAGGCTTTGGCTTTCGCGGTACATTCTTGAGATTCTTAATCATATCATTGCCGAAAAGTCCGTCAGCCTCTTTTGCTACATCTGCATCGGCAGAATAGGGGAAGATATGGTATCCAAGTTTCGCTGCACCAAAGCCTACTCCAACAACCGCACTTGAAATTTCATCTACGAATGGCAAAGGTATTGCTCCAATGACAGCGGGTACGATCTCAGTCACCTTCTCTGCTACAGGCAACCACACCTTATGAGCCAAAGGATTCAACACTTTTCCAGGGAGCCCTGTGATCTCTGCATCCTTGAGGTCTTCCTCGGCGTCTTCGAATACTTTCTTGAGTTTGGGAGCACGTGTAGGAGACATATTGATATCTGGATGAATGGATGGATGAGCTAAAACATTACATGGATGTGACTATTCAAATACGTAAAAGACTATGACTCGCTCTCACCAGTATTACCTTTCAGCTGCGACTTGGATTGGAGAAAGTACAAGTTTGAAAGTATTGAATCAATCCAATTTCAGATCTTCAGTTTGATGAATTCTATGACTAACAAGAAGTGATCCAAGAATAAGAACAGTTTTCAAGTTTTAAGTTCTGTAGTTCTACGAGCACTCTGAACCTGTACCGCGCCTACTGTAGAGGCAGGGCAGGTAGGTAGGGTACATACCGGGTCGGGTACATACCGGCGGGCGGGTACGTAAGTTAGTTAGTTAGTTGTTGGGTGATTCTACAAAGCACATATGGCCTGTCCGAGCATACCGGCTTGTTCATCTGATAGTATATGAGCTAAAACCCGCTTACATTTTTCTTATCGGTTTTATTTGTTGAGTATGGTTGGATGAAAGATAATAGGGGATTTAGTTTAATTTTGTGTGGTGAGTTTCACGGGATTAATGTGGGGGGCTTATGTAAAGA
>Ga0115005_10001086_pt1 | contig 21447 bp, 19 predicted proteins | sample ArcOceMetagenome_FD_87163 | JGI IMG/M metagenome (GOLD analysis project Ga0115005, IMG submission 87163) | Marine eukaryotic phytoplankton communities from Arctic Ocean - Arctic Ocean - Greenland ARC118M Metagenome | ecosystem: Environmental > Aquatic > Marine > Oceanic | place: Arctic Ocean...
ACCTCTAGAAAACGTATTATTATGAATATTGAGAACGCCTAGTTTAGGTGAAAATTATGAGAATAATGCTTTGATTTTTACCTTTAAAAAGGATAAAACACTGTATAAATTAAAATAAGTAGTGAAAAAGGTAGTTTTTATGAAGGGCTTGAAGAAGCGTGAACTGGATCGCTTAGATATGAGTATTCTGCGCACACTACAAAATGAGGCGCGCATTAGCTATGTGGATTTGGCTGAAAAGGTCGGTTTAAGCTCGACACCTTGCATTGAGCGGGTGAAGCGTTTAGAGAAAGATGGCTACATAGAGGGTTATTACACGCGCCTGAATCCAGAGGCACTGGGCTTTAGCATGTTGGTGTTTGTGGAAATCTCACTTTCCTATCAATCCCCAGATGCGTTTCAGAAGTTCAATCAAGCGGTTAAAAAGCTGCCTTATATTCTGGAGTGTCATCTAGTATCTGGTGATGCCGATTATTTAATCAAAGCCCGTATTGACGGCATGTCTGAATACCGCGCCCTACTGGGGGATATGCTATTAACCTTGCCTGGTGTAAAACACTCTAAAAGTTATATCGTGATGGAAGAAGTAAAAGAAACTCAAGAATTGCCACTGGAATTCAGTCAGAAAAAATAAAATGAAAAAAACCCACTTGCAAAAAATACAGGTGGGTTTATGATCAAAAGCATGAAGACATTAATTGCCGCTATTCAAACCAACAACTTTACCTGCATGGAACACCTTGCAGGTATTTCTATTGGTGCGAAAAAAATGGCAACTCAAGTGGCTTCTTATTGGTATTCAGCTGTGTTTTATTTTGGCTATTTTAGCCACACGCCGAACCACCACTGAGAACGCAAAATTCCATGGTAGTCCGGCCCAATCAGCCGACTGCCTAAAAACCCCGATTAGCAGTTAGCTGGTCGGGGTTTTTTTTAAACGATACTTTTTCAATGTTGAGAAAGAAAAACAAAAGGGGCAATAACGACAAATAAAGGAAACAAAAATGCAAATTGCTCAAGCCAATACACACATACAAACCGAGACGTTACAGACTCGGTCTGATCCTATTGTACGTCCGCTTCCATCTCCCTTGGCATTAAAACAAGCCCGTCCACTTAGCCATGAGATGGCACAGCGTATTGATGACCATCGTCAGCAAGTGCGAGCTATTTTACAAGGGACAGACGATCGCTTAATGGTCATCACCGGACCTTGTTCATTGCATGATGAAGTTGCCGCGCTGGATTATGCTAAAAAGTTAAAACAAATAAGCGAGCAGGTGAGCGATAAAATACTCATCGTTATGCGCGCCTACGTAGAAAAGCCACGCACCACCACAGGATGGAAGGGTCTCGCCTATGACCCGTTACGCGATGGCAAAGGTGATATTGAGCAGGGTTTGAATCGCTCGCGAGAATTAATGTTAAACCTGATTGAGCTTGATTTACCTCTTGCAACCGAAGCACTTAATCCAATGACCATGCACTATTTAGAAGATTTAATTACGTGGACTGCCATTGGTGCCCGCACGGCCGAGTCACAAATTCACCGCGAAATGATCAGTCATTTAAATATGCCGGTGGGCATCAAAAATGGTACCGATGGTTCGGTGGACACCGCTGTTAATGCCATGATCTCAGCTAGTCGAGCGCATCACTGCTTGGGAATGGACTGCCATGGCAATCTTGCCATGTTCGATACACCAGGGAACCCGGATACCCATGTGGTGTTACGTGGTGGTCGTAACCTGACGAATTACGATGCACAAAGTATTGCTTTGACACTAGAGAAATTAGAGCAAGCTAAAAAAGAAAATAAGGTTTATGCAAAAGTGATTGTGGATTGCTCTCACGATAATGCTGAGAAAAAGCATGAGAACCAATTACCTATTGCGCAAGAGGTCGTGCAACAAATTGTTAATGGCAATAAAAGCATTAGCGGTATCATGCTGGAGAGTTTTCTTGAACCCGGTAAACAGTCAATGGCGGGTTGTGAGCATGATGGATGTTTGAAATACGGCATGTCTATCACGGATGCTTGTATTGGGTGGGAGCAAACAGTCCAGCTGTTACAACAACTACATGTCTCCTTAACTGAACCATTAAGCTTAAAATAGGTAGAATAAAAAATGACACAACAACCGAATATCATGCTGACAGAATTGGATTTGAATCGACTCGAAAAATTGATCACCACATTATCGCGTGATGCCTTTCCTGGAAAAGATGCACTAGAAGAAGAGCTATCACGTGCTGAGATTGTGGATTCAAAGGACACACCCAGTACCGTAGTTACAATGAACTCTTGCGTGCGTTTTAAAGTGAGTGAGTCAGAAGAGACGTTTAGTTTGACTTTGGTTTATCCAAAAGATGCGCATGAACATCAGAATACAATTTCTATTTTAGCTCCAATAGGCAGCGCGTTACTGGGGTTAAATCAAGGGGATGATATTCAATGGCCTAAACCCAATGGCGACATGATTCATGTGCGAATTGAAGAGGTTACCTATCAGCCCGAGCGAGACGGTGTGTATTATCGATAAATGAGTGGTACTGTGTGATGAATATGTTCGCATCGCTGTGAGAAACCTTTAGCCAATGGAATATATATACATACATTCATTTATCTGAAATAGGGCTGCTATGAAAGCCATCTTAAAATACAGCTTACTTATAATCGCTGTTTGTTTGCTGGTTGTCGGTGGTTATTTACTTTATCACTATGTCCCTGATCAGCCTTTAAATGGTTTGGCTAAGCGATGGGCACAAGCCCCATCGCAATTTATGGACATCAACGGTATGTCGGTTCATATTCGTGATCAAGGTCCAAAGGATGACCCTGAGCCTATTGTTTTAATTCATGGCACCAGCGCCTCGCTGCACACTTGGGATGCATGGAGCGCGGCGCTGGTGGATCAGCGTCGTGTAATTCGATTTGATTTGCCCGGGTTTGGATTAACAGGTCCAGAACCTAATCAGAATTATGCCATCGAGCATTATGCTAAGTTTGTGGTTGCTGTACTGGACAAACTGAACATTCGCAGTGGTGTCTTGGTGGGTAATTCGCTTGGTGGTTATATCGCTTGGGCTACCAGCGTATTGCATCCGGCAAGGGTATCAAAACTGGTGTTAGTCGATGCTAGTGGTTACCCATATGCTGCTAAATCGGTACCGCTTGCTTTTCAATTGGCTCAAATGCCTATCATTAAATACGTTATTAAAAATGTGCTTCCGCGCAGCTTAGTCGAGAACAGCTTGAGAAATGTGTATGGCAATCCAGAATTGGTCACGCCGAATCTAGTTGGTCGCTATTTTGATCTCGCGACCCGTGAAGGTAATCGCGCTGCACTTTCCCAACGATTCAAGCAGACCATTCCTGGGCCATTGATTCAGCGCCTGGGTGAGATAAAGGTACCCACCTTAATTTTATGGGGTGAAAAAGACCATCTCATTCCCATGGTATTTGCTGAGCAGTTTCATTCTGATATCGAAAACAGCCAACTTGTTACTTTTCAACATCTAGGGCATGTTCCACACGAAGAAGGCCCAGATGAAACAGTTGCCGCGTTTAAAGCGTTTATTGAAGACGAATAATCATTATTCGTTTTGAATTGAACAGTGTGTCTCATGATTCGGCGTATTTAAATTCGATGAATTCATGAATACTGAAAAACGTTTATGATTATTATTCAAAAGGGCCAGTATCTATGTTTAGTCATGTTATGTTGGGGGCAAATGATCTTGAGGCGTCAAAAACGTTTTACGATGCCATATTGGGTAAGCTGGGTTACAGCGAAGGAGTAAAAGACCCAAAGGGTCGTTATTTTTACGTATCTAAAACCGGTATGTTTATTTTAACCACACCTATTAATGGTGAAGATGCTTGTCATGGTAACGGCAGTACCATTGGGTTTTCCGCTGCATCTACGGACGAAGTTGATGCTTGGCACGCTGCAGGTCTTGAACACGGAGGTGTGACATGTGAAGAGCCACCAGGGATTCGTGAAGGCGGTCCTATAAAATTGTATCTTGCGTATTTGCGCGATCCATCCGGTAATAAAATCTGCGCTCTATATCGCCTTTAAGTAAAATATAAAAAAACACCCGTTTTTGGGTGTTTTTTTATGCTACAGAAAAAGCCTGTTCGAGTTTTTTGAGTGCCTGAATAGCCGCACTGGTTCGGTTCTCTACACTTAGCTTTCTAAAGATTTGAACCAAATGTGTATTAATGGTACGTGGGCTGATATCTAATATCAACGCGATCTCTGAGTTGCTCTTACCTCTTGCCAGCCACACCAGAACTTCTGACTCCCTTAGTGTTAACTCAAACGCATCTTGCAAGGTTTGTTGTTCACTTGGGCGCTCAAGATCAATTAAGCGCAATAAGTATTCATCATTATCGTTTTCACTGATGTATTTAATTTCCATGGGCTTGGTGCCATCGGTAATGGTAATGCCCTTCTCTTTATTAAATGATTGTGAAAAAAGAGGCTGTAAATAGTCTGTTAAATGATCTTTAAGCCAATCTTCACTTAAACCGGCTGATGTGAATAAATGATGAGCTTGTGGGGTAGCCCATTTAAATTTCCCTTGTTTACTGGTTGTCAGTAAAAACTGTCCAGCCGAGTCCAGTGCTAAACGGGCACTTTGTGTGAGTCGAGAGTTATTCAAATGTACCCTCATGCGTGCAATGAGTTCAGTACAATTAACCGGTTTCTGAATGTAATCAACACTACCTGCATCAAAGCTTTTAACAATGCTTTGTGTGTCACTTAATCCAGTCATAAAAATAATAGGGATATGGGCAAGGTGAGGCTGGGCTTTTAATAAACGGCAAGTCTCAAATCCGTCCATTCCTGGCATGATGGCATCCATTAAAATAATATCCGGTGTGATGCTATTGGTAATACTGATGGCTTGTCGACCTTCAAGAGCGACCAATACGGTTAAACCTGCGCAGTCGAGTGCATCATTAATCATGCCTAGTGAATCCGGGGAATCATCCACCACGAGAACTAAATCTTTGGTCTTTTGGTTGTTCATTAGAATGACCCTTTGAGTTTTGCAATGATCTGAGGGAACTGAAAGTTATCGACCAATTCCATCAGGTCATTTAACTCCTTCTTCTGCGTTGAGTTAGTGGGGATATCAATAAGCTGACGCTGTAGTTCAGTAATCTTGGCACGTATGGCGTTCACATAACCGATTTGAGCTAAGCGTATGATTTCTTGTTTTGTACTTTGATCCAGGGTGGCCGGCTGAGTATTTAAAATTTGATTTGTTTGCTCTAAAAATGGCTCATCGGCATCGGATGCAATGATGGATGTTGCTGAAGTCTGCTCATTTTGATATAGCCATTCAATGTTACCTTGGCTTTGAAGCAGTTTAAATAACTCAGGGTGGCGAATAGGTTTCACTAAAATGCCATTGCTTGGATTGCGTGAGGAGGTGGGTTGTACATGTGCATTCGCCGAGGTCATCAAGATAGTGCTATGAGGAAATTGCTTACGAATAGACTGAGCCAAACTCCAACCGCTAATGCCGGGCATGGAGATATCCAATAGAAAAATATCCGGTTTAAATAAACAATGTTTAAGCATTTCAAGGCATTCGATACCGTCTTGTGCCATGACCACATTGAACTTCAATGGGGATAATATTTCATTTAATAGAGCGCGATGCTCGGGTTCATCATCGACTACAAAAATATTACGCGTATGACCTGTATAGCCGTAAATTAAACGCTCATCTTCGATGGGTTTTGTTAAAGGCATCACGCTTGATAGCATTAAAGCCACACTAAACGTGCTGCCAATATCCGGTTTACTGGTTACTTGAATGTCGCCGCCCATAATATCGATGAGTAAACGAGTGATGGTTAAACCCAAGCCTGTGCCAGTTACATGAGGTTGACCTGGGTTGCGGATCCGCTCAAACGGTAAAAAAACTTTTTCAATGGCGTTGTCACTGATACCAATGCCCGTATCTATGACCTTGAACTCTGCCACTTGATTTTTATAGCTTACGGAAAGCGTAATTTTACCCGTCTGAGTGTACTTCACGGCATTAGATAACAAATTAATCAATACTTGGCGCAAGCGTTTTTGATCCGCGCGTACGGTTGAAGGAATGTAAGTATGCTTGATGTATTCAAATTCAAGATTTTTATTTTTAGCTTGTATACTAAACATACTCACCAGTTGATCCAGCAACTCATTGAGCAGTACATCCCCTCGTTCTAGATCTAATCGGCCTGCCTCAATACGAGAAATATCCAGTAGCCCTTCAATTAAATCGGCAAGATGCTCGCTACTACGACGAATCGTTGATAAAGCCCCGCGGCGATGGTCAGGAATAGTAGGGTCTTTTTCTAATAACTGCGCATACCCCATGATGGCATTTAAAGGGGAGCGCAATTCATGACTAATACCGGTTAAATATCGACTTTTTGCTAGGTTAGCGGATTCAGCAAGCTCCTTTGCTTTTTGTAATGCGCGGTCAGTCGCCTTGTGGGCTTTTATTTCGGCGCGTAATAGTTTGGTTTGATCTTCCGATTCCTGATGGGCAATGTTGCGTGAATCTCGTGCCAGCGAAAACATCCAAGCCACGACACCAAAAATAATTAATAGAATAAAGAATACATTGGTAAGAGCCATAGCCAGTGCTTGATTAATGCTAATATCTTCATTGAGATTGCCTTCTGCGGTGATTTGTAAATACACCAAAAACAAAACACTGGAGACGACTAAACTGGTTAATAAAAATAGCCCTAGGAAGTGGCCAATACGCGTGTTAATCACTTTAATCCAAGGGATCGGCAATAAGAGACTTAGGCCATCGATAATTTGTTCAGAAAATCGCGAGCGAGTTTTACACATGTCACCACAGCGCGCATCGAGTGTACAACATAGCGAACAAATGTTACCGGCATAGGCTGGGCAGAATGACATGTCCTCGTGTTCAAAGTGATGATCGCAAATACAGCACTTGATATGTGCCTTGGTCTCAAACTTCACCGCGTTTCTTGCGATGTAGTATTTTCCCTTTGTCAGCCATGCAAGTAACGGTGCGCAGACAAACGTGGAGGTTAATGTAATAAAAGATGATAATGCCGCACACTCTTCCCCAAGCCAACCCACATGACAAATAAACCCTAGCACCGATGCAAATAACATAGAGCCAACCCCTACAGGATTGATGTCATATAAGTGGGCGCGCTTAAATTCCATTTCTTGCGGTCGAAGTCCAAGAGGTTTATTAATTATGAGGTCGGCCACAATAGTGCCCACCCAGGCTAGCGCAATGATTGAGTAGCCCCCTAAAATTTCTTCTAAAATTCTGTAAATGCCAAGTTCCATTAGCATTAGTGAAATCATCACGTTAAATACCAACCAAACCACGCGTCCTGGGTGGTTGTGGGTGACGCGTGAAAAAAAGTTAGACCAAGCGATGGAGCCTGCATAGGCATTCGTCACATTAATTTTTAATTGGGACAACACAACAAAGCCCCCTAAAAAGATCAAGCTTAGTTCTTCTGAACTGGTCACATAAGTCATGGCAGTTAGATACATATGGTTTGGATCAACGGCTTGTTCTTGACTAAAACCATGCTGAAGAGCTAGTACAGCTAAAAATGAACCCACTAGAATTTTAATGACACCGACAATAATCCAGCCGGGACCAGCTGCGAGCATGGCAAACCACCATCGTTTATTGGGTTTTTCTTGAGCGGGTAAAAATCGAAGAAAATCCACTTGCTCGCCAATTTGTGCGATTAACGAAAACATGACACCGGATGCCGCGCCAAAAGCCAATAAATTAAAACCAGGTGATGCTTCATGACTAGGGGACGGTAGGGCTTCAAAGTTTGTCCATAAGGCGAATGCTTCACTTGATTGAAAAGCAATACATATTAACGGCAGAATTTGAAAGGCAATCCAGATGGGTTGTGTCCAAACCTGAAAGCGACTGATTTGTGTGATGCCATGAGTGACTAAAGGTATAACAATTAGCGCACTTATAATGTAACCGATGGATACAGGAATATTTAATGTGAGCTCAAGGGCGAGGGCCAAAATGGCGGCTTCTAAGGCAAAGAAAATAAACGTAAACGAGGCATAAATTAAAGAAGTAATGGTTGATCCGATGTAACCAAAACCTGCACCACGGGTGAGCAAATCAATATCGGTGCCCTGTTTTGCTGCGTAATAACTGATGGGGATACCGGTAAGAAAGATGATCAATCCCACCACCATAATGGCAGCTACCGCATTACTAAAACCATAACTTAATGTAATTGCCCCACCAATGGCTTCCAGTGCTAGAAAGGATATGGCCCCAAGAGCCGTTTGGGATACCCGCGCAGCAGACCACTTACGGGCTGATTTAGCAGTAAAGCGTAAGGCGTAGTCTTCCAGTGTTTCATTGGCCACCCATTGATTATAGTGCCGACGAATTCTAAATACTTCTTGCTGAGCAGGAATCATCAATCAAACCTTCGTTACATAATACTGCCACAGCTAAGCGTTATTTCAGGCTGGATGATGGCTATGGCTTGATCCGTTTTTCGTGCTGTACGCTAAGTAGTCAGCAATAACCGCGCCTGTTTTTAGTCTTGGTTATATTTCCCTGGTTCGTGAACGAAACATATAAATTGCACTAAAAGCTCACACGCGCATTACCCTAATCCAATTCGCTCGTTCTCGATATACGTTAAATGACCTAGGTCCCTGAAGCATTCGCCCGATGGTGCGCTTTCACACTTGCGCACACACTGCTAGCAAGTCAATCAACCTAGGAGAAGCGATATGAGCGACTTTCCATCAACAGGCACACAAAAGTCTTATGGACTGAAAGGGGCGTTAAAACGACGCCACTTTTTAAAAACGCTTTTTGCACTGCCTGCCAGTGTGTTACTGGCAACCCACATGGGCCTTGCTCATGCATCCAGTGTCAACACAACCGGTTTAGCCGTAACTGATACAGAAGTGACGGTGGGCATCCTGCATTCATTGACCGGCACCATGGCCATCAGTGAAACCGGCGCACAAGAAGCAGAAAAACTGGCCATTAAACAAATTAACGAGTCGGGCGGCATCTTGGGTCGTCAAATCAAAATCATTCAAGAAGATGGCGCCAGCGACTGGCCTACCTTTGCAGAGAAAAGTAAAAAACTGCTTGTGCAAGACAAGGTAGCCGCAGTATTTGGTGCATGGACATCAGCATCACGTAAAGCGGTATTGCCAGTTTTTGAAAAAGAAAATGGTTTGCTGTATTACCCAACTTTCTATGAGGGTTTAGAGCAATCTAAAAATGTGATTTATACCGGCCAAGAAGCCACACAGCAGATACTGGATGGTCTTAACTGGGTAGCGAAAGAGAAAAAAGCGAAAACCTTTTATTTAATCGGTTCTGATTATATCTGGCCTCGTACCTCTATGAAAATTGCCCGTAAGCACATTGAAAATGTACTTGGTGGCAAGGTTGTGGGTGAAGAGTATAAGCCATTAGGTAATACCCAGTTTGGTTCGGTTATCAATAAAATTCGTTTGAAGAAACCGGATGTTATTTATGCCGCAGTAGTAGGTGGTAGTAACGTAGCCTGGTTTAAGCAACTTAAAGCCGCCGGTATTACCTCTAAGAAACAAACCCTACTGACCATTTCAGTAACTGAAGATGAAGTATTGGGTATTGGTGGTGAGAACCTTGAAGGTTTCTATTCCATCATGAAGTACTTCCAAAGTTTAGATAATGAAAACAACAAGAAATTTGTAAAAGCGTTTAAAGAAATGTGGGGTGATGACAGTGTGATTGGTGATGTAACCCAAGCAGCTTATCTTGGCCCTTGGTTATGGAAAGCAGCTGTGGAGCGTGCTGGTTCATTTGATGTCGATAAGGTAGTCGCTGAATCCGAAAAAGGTGATATTGAATTAACTACCGCACCAGAAGGTTATGTGAAATTGCATAAAAACCATCACCTTTGGAGTAAAGCCCGTGTGGGTATGTGGAAAAAAGACGGTCAGGCAGAAGTGGTTTACACATCTGAATTACTTGAGCCGGATCCGTTCCCTAAAGGTTATCAATAATCACAATATCATATAGGGAATCTCACATTTAATTGAGTAGTGCAAACAAGGAGGTTTGCACATCCATTTCGAATCAAAAAATTAAAGCTCACAAATGTAAATGAAACGTTTTCACACCCCAGTTTCAAAGCGCTGGGAAACTGATCTGAGGAATTAAAATGGACGGTTATACATATAGCGAACTGGGTGCGATATTCGCCATGCAAGGCTTCGCTGGCATTAGCTTGTTCAGCGTACTGTTATTGATGGCATTAGGCTTAGCGATTATTTTTGGACAAATGGGCGTGATCAACATGGCCCATGGTGAATTCATGGCAGTGGGTGCGTATACCACTTACTTTATGTCCACCTTAACGGAAACTTATTTCCCCTCCTTCTTACCTTATTACTTTATTCTTTCTATTGTGGTGGCTTTCTTAGTGGCCGGAGCTCTGGGTTATCTCGCCGAATTTATTTTAATACGTCACCTCTATTCAAGACCGCTTGATACCTTATTAGCTACTTGGGGTTTAAGCCTCATTATGCAGCAAACTTTCCGCTCGGTATTTGGTGCCAGAGAGGTGAGTCCTACTTTACCTGATTGGTTGATGGGCTCTTTTCAGCCAACAGAAATGATCGATATTCCCATTAATGGCATGTTTGTTTTGGGGCTGACGTTTGTGGTCACACTGGGCGTGTTTTATCTCATGTTTAAATCGAACTGGGGTCTACGTGTTCGAGCCACAACACAAAATCGTGAAATGAGTGGTGCGGTCGGTATTAATACGAAAAAAGTAGACCGTTACACGTTCTCATTAGGTTGTGGTATCGCCGGTATTGCTGGCGCTGCGTTTACCACCATTGCTTCAACCGGCCCAACCACCGGCACACTTTATATTGTTGATACCTTCATGGTGGTTGTATTCGGTGGTGCGGCAAGCCTGTTTGGCACCATTGCATCAGCATTCTCTATTGCACAAGCCCAGTCCATTCTTGAATTCTTTATTAGTGGCTCAATGGCGAAGGTTTATACCTTGTTCGCACTGGTTCTGATTTTAATGTTTAAGCCTGAGGGGTTATTTGCTAGCAAAGTTCGCCGCTAAGGCGAACGGTTTGAAAACCCTATAGATAAACATGGATTAATCGTTATTTGAATGTTGTGGAGTGTGTTATGAATTTTGTATATGAAAAAATATTAGGAGGCAAAAACGGCATGGCCGCTTTGCTCATCCTATCGGCCATTATATTAATTGTCTTTCCTTTATTTTTAGATGCATTTCGCTTGAACCTAGTAGGTAAGTATCTTACGTACGCTTTTGCAGCGGTCAGTTTGGTTTTGCTCTGGGGGTATGGTGGTACGTTGAGCTTAGGTCAGGGGATCTTCTTTGGTTTAGGCGGCTATGGCATGGCCATGTTCTTAAAGCTAGAGGCCTCGTCTCCTGAAAATACGGCGATTCAGTCAACACCAGGGATTCCTGATTTTATGGATTGGAATCAGATCACAGAACTGCCTTGGTTTTGGGAACCGTTCACCAGTTTTACTTTTACGATTATTGCGATCTTAACCATACCTGCCTTGTTTGCTTACATCATTGGTGCAGCCATGTTTAAGCGTCGTGTGGGCGGTGTTTATTTTGCCATTATTACGCAAGTCATTGCGGTGATCTTGACGGTATTAATTGTCGGTCAGCAGGGCTTTACCGGCGGTATTAACGGTATTACTGATTTGCGTACATTAAACGGTTGGGATATCACATCCGATAGTGCCAAATACCTTTTCTATTACATCAATGCTGGCTTGCTATTGGCCGTGATTATTGTTTCACGCCTAATTCTAGCCAGTAAATTTGGCCACTTGTTATTGGCCATTCGCGATAAAGAAGATCGCGTACGCTTTTCTGGCTATGATGTGGGTAACTTTAAGATATTCATTTTCTGCTTTGCTGCTCTTGTGTCTGCCATTGGTGGCGCTATGTTTACCTTACAAGTGGGTTTCATGTCCCCGTCTTTTGTGGGTATCGTTCCATCGATTGAGATGGTGATATTCGCTGCCATTGGTGGCCGAATGTCTTTAATTGGTGCGGTATACGGCACATTATTAATCAACTTTGGTAAAACCACCTTCTCTGAATCCTTCCCTGAACTTTGGTTGTTCTTGATGGGCGGCTTATTCATTGCCGTAGTCATGTTCTTTCCAAATGGTTTGGCCGGTCTTTGGAATGATTACGGCCACCACATCACAGACCGTCTAGCGTTTATCAAAAATGCTATAGGTAAAATTCAAAAAACGGTTTTCAGCAAAAAAGTACAGGAGCAAAGCTAATGAAAATATTTACGCCTTGTTCACGTTTTTTTAGGAGCCAATTATGAATATGTCAACCAACACGGATTACACCCTTGCTATCGAAGAACTGACAGTTTCATTTGACGGCTTTAAAGCGGTGGATAATTTGAACTTCTATTTAGATCGCAATGAGCTACATGTGGTAATTGGTCCAAATGGTGCGGGTAAAACCACCGTTCTGGATTTGATCTGCGGAAAAACCAAAGCTACTTCCGGCAGCATTAAATTCTTAAATAAAGAACTAACCACGTTGAATGAACACTCGATTGTGCGAGCCGGTGTGGGCCGTAAATTTCAAACCCCATCCATTTATGAAAACTTATCGGTTCTTGAAAATCTAGAGGTTTCATATCCAGAAGGTCGCGGAGTGTTTGGTTCGTTATTCTTCAAGCGCACAGCGAAGGTTCTTGAAAAAATTCATGAAATCGCCAAAGAAATTATGCTTGAAGATGTACTGGATATGGAAGCTGGCTTGCTCAGTCACGGTCAAAAACAATGGCTTGAGATAGGTATGTTGCTGATTCAAGACCCTCAATTATTAATGCTGGATGAGCCAGTGGCTGGGATGAGTGTGAAAGAACGCGAACAAACTGCCGTACTGCTTAATAAAATCAGTCAGGGCCGCTCTGTGCTGGTGATTGAACATGATATGGAATTTGTTGCGCAGATTGCTCATAAAGTGACTGTGCTTCACCAAGGCAAGATTTTGGCGACAGGGGATATGGAGAAGGTGCAGAACGATCCAAAAGTAATTGAGGTGTACCTCGGACACTAATGGTTTCTTTTTCTATCCAATATTAAAGGTAAAAGTATGCTGAATGTTTCTGATTTAAAAGTAAGTTATGGCCAGAGTGAAGTAATTCATGGCCTTGACTTTTCAGTCCCTAAAAACGAAACCCTGGCCATTATGGGGCGTAATGGCATGGGTAAAACCACATTGTTTAAATCCCTGATTGGTGTGTTACCCAGCTCAGGTGGTTCCATCAATGTGGATGGTGTGGACGTGACCGACTGTGAAAGTTATCAGCGCGTTGAAAATGGCATCGCCTATGTGCCTCAAGGTCGTATGGTTTTTCCTTCTTTAACCGTACAAGAAAACATTGAAACGGGAATGGAGGTTTCCAAGTTGAAAAAAATACCGGATGAAATTTATGCATTATTTCCTGTGTTATTTGACATGCGTCATCGTAAAGGGGGAAACCTATCAGGTGGTCAGCAGCAACAGTTAGCCATCGCCCGTGCATTGGTAACCAATCCAAAGGTGTTATTGCTAGATGAACCTACAGAAGGCATTCAGCCCTCAATTATTAAAGACATTGCCAATGTACTGAACGAAATTAAAAAAATGCGTGACATTACCATTATTGTTTCAGAGCAAGTTTTGAGTTTCACCATGGCGGTGGCCGATCGCATTATCGTGATCGATAAAGGGCAATTCATTCACGAGGATCTGCGTGAAAACGTGGATCAAGAAAAAATTAAACAATACCTCTCGGTATAAATTCACATCAATCAAAACCATTTAAAAACTAGGTGAAATTAAGGAGCCTGACATGACTGATACCATCATAAAAGTAGACCTAAAAGGATCACCCTACGAAAATGATAAAATTCACAACCGCTGGCACCCAGATATACCCATGGTAGAAAAGGTGAAACCCGGTGACGATTTTATTATTGAATGCGTGGACTGGACCGGTGGACAAATCGCAAATAATGATTGCGCAGACGATGTACGGGATGTGGATTTAACCAAGGTACACTTTTTATCTGGCCCGGTGGGGATTGAAGGGGCGGAACCGGGTGATTTATTAGAAGTGGATATTCTGGACATCGGCACATTTGACGATAGTCAGTGGGGCTTTAATGGTTTCTTCTCGAAACAAAATGGCGGGGGCTTTTTAACCGAACATTTTCCTGAAGCGCAAAAATCCATTTGGGATTTCAAAGGCATGTTTACCAGCTCCCGTCATATACCCGGTGTTGAGTTTGCAGGTTTAATTCACCCAGGTTTAATTGGTTGTCTGCCTTCCCATGAGATGCTGAACGAATGGAATACCCGAGAGAAAGCACTTTACGATACCGAACCACATCGAGTACCTGAGCTTGCCACTTTGCCTTACGCTGAAACGGCCCACATGGGGCGTATGACCGGAGATGAGCGTGATGCGGCTGCCGCCGAAGGCGCACGTACTGTGCCACCACGTGAGCATGGCGGTAACTGTGATATTAAAGATTTATCTCGCGGGGCTAAGGTGTATTTTCCGGTTTATGTAAAAGAAGCAGGCTTGAGCGTGGGGGATTTACACTTTAGCCAGGGCGATGGTGAGATCACGTTTTGTGGTGCAATTGAAATGGCCGGTTGGATTCACCTACGTGTAAATCTGATCAAAGGCGGTATGGAAAAATACGGCATTAAGAACCCAATCTTTAAACCCAGCCCAATCACACCTAAGTACGATGACTACTTAATCTTTGAAGGTATCTCAGTTGATGAAGAAGGCACTAACCATTATTTAGATGTGCATGTGGCGTATCGTCAAGCGTGTCTCAATGCCATTGAGTACATGACCAAGTTTGGTTACACCAAGGCACAGGCCTATGCGATTCTCGGCTGTGCGCCGGTGCAAGGGCATATTAGCGGGGTGGTGGATATACCCAATGCCTGTGCCACGGTTTGGTTACCCACGGATATCTTTGATTTTGATATTCAACCCAATGCCAATGGGCCCGTGAAACATCTAGATGGCAGCATCGACATTCCGTTATCAAAAGATAAGTAAGGAGACCGTTTATGCCGTTATACGATTATAAATGTGCCAAGCATGGTTTGTTTCATGAACTGGCCACTATGGCTCAAAGTGCAGAGCCGTGTCCTTGCCCGCAATGCGGAGCAAAAAGTGCCCGTGTGATTTTGATCTCCCCCGAGATGATGCGCATGGCACCTGAAAACAAAAAAGCCATGGAGAAAAACGAAAACGCGCGCCATGAGCCTATTTTTTCCACAACCGAGTCTCGCATCGAAGCCGATGACAGACGCAGTTTTGCAAAAAGTAAAGGGCATAAGGGTGGGTGTGGTTGCTCCGAACATAAACCGGAATACAGTGCCTTAAAACAACAGGTGATCTTTTTACCTGATGGCAGCAAGGTGTTCCCTTCACAGAGGCCTTGGATGATCAGTCACTAAAAAATTGAATGTGTATAAGACTAAAAAACCCAGCATTGCTGGGTTTTTTATTTTTAACGAATGGGTTTTAAATAAATTAGAAGCCCATTTTATCTCGCAGGTTGTAATAGAACGCGCCCATGGCGGTAAATGGCACGCGGAACATGCGGCCACCCGGGAACGGATATTGTGGTAAACCGGCAAACACATTAAAGCGTTGGCTATCACCAGTGATCACTTCGCTCATGATTTTACCGGCAAGGTGAGTACACGTCAGGCCGTGACCTGAGTAACCTTGTGCGTAGTACATGTTTTTACCAATGCGGCCAAACTGAGGTAAACGCATCAGTGTTAGCAGGAAGTTACCCGTCCAAGCGAAGTCGACTTTAGTGCCTTTTAGTTGAGGGAAGGTTTTCAACATGTTTGGCACTATCATGGATTCAATTTTACTTGGCTCGCGGGCGCCATAGGTCACGCCGCCGCCGTAAATTAAACGACCTTCGTTCGATAAACGGTAGTAATCTAATAAATAGTTACAATCTTCAACACAATTGTCTTTCGGTAGCAGTTGCTTTTGTTGTGCTTCAGTCAGTACTTGAGTGGCAATCACTTGGGTGCCACACGGAATGGCTTTTGATTGCAGTTTAGGAATCAAACCACCTAGGTAAGCATTACCGGCGACCACAATGAAATCACATTTGACGCTGCCATTGGCGGTATAAACCACTGGTTTATCGCCTTCTTCAATACGAATGACTTCAGAATCTTCAAAGATCTGTCCGCCCATAGACTCAACCGCAGCGGCTTCGCCCAATGCAAGATTTAATGGGTGAAAGTGACCACCGGACTTATCCAGTAAGCCACCTGCATAAATCTCAGAGCCAATGTGGTCTTTAATTTTATCGGCACTTAATAGTTCAAGGTCTTTGTGACCGTGAGCTTCCCACAGGGCTTTTTTGCCTTCGAGCTCACGCAATTGTTTTTCGTTGCAAGCGGCAAAGATACCACCGTCTTTAAGGTGACAATCAATATTATATTGCTCGGCGAAGCGGCGGATAATACGGCCACCTTCAAACGCCATTTTACCCATCTCGGTGCCCACTTCTTTACCGTAATGTTTTTCGATGAAGTCAATATCACGGCTATAAGAGTGAACGATTTGCCCACCGTTACGACCTGAAGCACCAAAACCGATACGCTTGGCTTCCAATACCGTTACCTTGAAGCCTTTCTCTGCTAAGTGAATAGCTGAAGATAAACCGGTAAAACCTGCTCCAATCACACAGATGTCTGACGTGATGTTGCCGTTTAACGACGGGCGTAAATTTTTGTCGTTGGCCGAATCGGCATAATAAGAAGTTGTGTGTTCTGGCGCTGTCATTCTTTTACCTCGACCTAGTGTGGCTCTTACCTATCTAGGTTAGTTTATTAAGGCAACAAGCTTAAGGTTTAAGCTCAATTAATTCATGGTGTAACAATACTGTGCCTGCGGCCACGCTGGATATACCCAGTAGGGGATATATTGAGTTAGCCCTTGTCAGCACTGGCGTGAAGCGCTTTTTGGTTACCTTGGAATCGTCGCAATAGTGCGGCTTTTTTGTATGATTAGCACGCACTATTTTTACTTGTTTACAGGTTTTTAGCGTGTTTGATGCACTGGGTAAATTGCTCAATAATCGCCTGATTAGAATGGCTAGTTCGATGCACCGCACTAAAGGTATTAGTATAGCCATATCGTTCAACCAAAATGGGTTTGAGCTGGGCATCCAGTCGCCAGCTATTCACAAGGTGGCTGGGGAGCATTCCCAGATAGTGGCCACTGAGTATAAGTGTGGTGCGAGCTTCTTGATGGTGGGCTTTTGCATGCTTGTGCCACTTGAGCATATCTGGGTGCATTTCACGCCCAGGCATCAGACGTGGTGATTCCACAAACTTATACGTGAGTAAGTCATCGGCCCTGATGATGTCTTGCTCATATAAGGGGTGACCTTTGGCGCAGTAAAGCAGCATTTGTTCATCGAAAAGATCAATGCGGCTTAAATCGTCAAACTCTTGAGTGAGCACGGTAATGCCGATGTCTACTTTCTTATCTAAAACGGCGGTGGTAATTTCATCTGAACTCATGGTGCTGATGTGTACGTTCACATCGGGTGCTTGAATGGAAAATAAATCCAGGGCATTCACAATGGAAGCATTATGGCTACCGATCATGTGTTCAGCGAAACCCAGATGTAATTGACCTATGAGGCGGTTGTGACTGTGATTGATGCGATTGCGAAAGTTATCCAGTGCGCTGAGTAAATCTAAGGTGGCATCGTAGACCACCTTGCCATGGCTGGTGAGGCTGAAGCCACTGCGCCCGCGCTCACACAGGCGCATATCCAAGCGTTTTTCCAAATCAGATATATAGTTAGAAATGGTGGAGTTAGCGAGGTTAAGTTGAAGTTCGGCGGCGGTGAAGCCACCGGCTTCGACCACGGACTTAAACACACGCAGTAAGCGTAAATCGATATCCGCTAGTTGGCCTGAAATAGCCGCTTTTTTTCGACCCATAGAACACCTTGCCGGTAAAAAGGCTTATATTTGTATATTTAAATGTAAAGTCTATTAAATCATTATATAAACAAAAGAAACACTGCTTTATAAATCCAGCTAATCAAGACAGGGCCAATTGGCCATAAGGAATTCACATGAGCATTCAGTTAAACAACCCAAGCCTACTTCAGACCCAGGCCTTCATTAATGGTCAATGGTGCGATGCTGAAAGCGGCAAGACGTTCGCTGTGGTTAATCCTGCAACCGGTGAAGAAATTGCACAAGTGGCGGACTCTGGACAGGTTGAAACCTTGCGTGCCATCGAAGCGGCCAAAGCCGCTATGCCCGCTTGGCAAGCGGAGCCTGCCAAGGTGCGTGCGGCTATTTTAGAAAAATGGCATGACCTAGTGATGGCTAACCAAGATGACCTAGCTAAGTTGATGACATTAGAGCAAGGCAAGACCTTGGCAGAGTCCACGGGCGAAGTCGCTTATGGCGCCTCATTCATCAAATGGTTCGCTGAAGAAAGTAAGCGTATTTATGGTGATGTATTACAAGGCACCCCTGATCGCCGTGGCATCGTAATCAAACAACCTGTTGGTATTGTCGGTGCGATCACGCCTTGGAATTTCCCCAACGCCATGATTACCCGTAAAGCGGCCCCTGCATTAGCCGTGGGTTGCGCCATGGTATTAAAGCCTGCGGCAGAAACCCCTCTTTCTGCATTGGCATTAGCTGAGTTGGCCAAGCAAGCGGGCTTACCGGATGGCCTATTTAATGTGGTCGTGGGTACCGATGCACCTGCTATTGGTGGTGAACTGACGTCTAACCCAGATGTGAAAAAAGTGACCTTCACCGGTTCAACTCCAGTGGGTAAGTTATTAATGAAGCAATGCGCTGAAACCGTTAAGCGTACTTCCATGGAACTAGGCGGTAATGCGCCTGTGATTGTGTTTGATGACGCAGACATTGACGCGGCGGTGCAAGGTGCATTGGTTTCTAAATACCGTAACTCAGGTCAAACCTGTATTTGTTCAAATCGTTTGCTAGTGCAAGAAGGGGTTTACGACGCGTTTGTTGAAAAATTCACTGAGGCGGTAAACAACTTTAATTTTGGTAATGGCTTAGAGGACGGCACCACCCATGGTCCTGTGATCACAGAAAAAGCCATGAATGACATTCACGCCAAAGTAGAAAGCGCTGTGTCACAAGGGGCAACTGTTGTGGCGGGTGGTAAACCAAAAGGTGGTAATGGCTACTTTTATGAGCCAACCATTTTAACCAACGTTGACCGTTCAATGCGTGTGTTCAGCGAAGAGATCTTTGGCCCTGTGGCACCGATCTTTAAATTCAAAACCGAAGAAGAAGCCATTCACATGGCCAATGATACTGAGTTTGGTTTGGCGGCGTATTTTTACAGTGAAAACCTCTCTCGCATCTGGCGTGTGGCGGAAAGCATTGATTATGGCATGGTGGGCGTCAATGAAACGGCCATCAGCTCTGAAATCATTCCTTTTGGTGGCGTAAAAGAATCTGGCCAAGGTCGTGAAGGTTCTAAGTACGGTTTGGACGATTATTTAGAAATCAAATACATCTGCATTGGCGGCATTAACAAATAAGTTAAGCGTTTAATTACACTTACGATAATCGTGCTCGGAGCACGGTTATCTTTTGAAAACCATGACGGTTTACTGGAAGCATCATGAGCACCATCATTTATCCAACCACGAATTTAAAACACACCGAAACCCTGACGGTTGAAAAGGGCGAAGGCGTATATATTTACGATAACAAGGGCAATAAATACATTGAAGGTCTAGCGGGACTTTGGTGTACGTCGTTAGGTTATGGTAATCAAGAAATTATCGACGCGGCCGCTGAGCAAATGGGTAAGCTTTCTTACTCGCATATGTTTGGCGGTAAAACGCATCAAGTCGGCATGGATCTATCTGAGAAGATTTCAGCTATGGTACCGGTGGATAATGCGAAAGTGTTTTTTGGTAACTCAGGCAGCGACGCAAATGACAGCCACGTTAAAATGTTACGTTATTATTTTAATGCCATTGGTAAGCCTGAAAAATTTAAAATCATCGCCCGTGACCGTTCTTATCACGGTGTGACCGTGGCGTCTGCCTCACTGACGGGTTTAGCGCCTAACCACACACACTTTGACCTTCCAATTGATGCATTAGGTATTTTACGTACCGATGCGCCGCATTATTATCGTGGCAAGCTAGAGGGTGAAAGCGAAGCACAATTTGTGGAACGTATTACCACAAACCTAGAAAACATGATTCTAGAAGAAGGTCCTGACACCATCGCGGCATTCATCGCCGAGCCAATTACCGGCGCCAGCGGTGTGATCGTACCACCGGCGGGTTACTACGAAAAAGTACAAGCCATCTTAGCTAAGTACGATATTCTTTTCTGGGCGGACGAAGTGATCACCGGTTTTGGCCGCACGGGTAATGACTTTGGCTCGACGACCATGGGTATCAAGCCAGCTATGATGACGCTGGCTAAACAATTGTCTTCTGCTTATATGCCGATCAGTGCGTCAGTGATTCGTGGCGACATGTACGAAGCCATGATTGAGCCTTCAAGCCAAGTGGGTGTATTTGGTCACGGTTATACCTATTCAGGTCACCCGGTTGCCTGTGCGGTATCCCTTAAAGTACTTGAGATTTATGAGCGCGATAACATTTTTGCAAAAGCCGCTGACGTGGGTGCTTATTTGCAAAGCGAGTTGCAAAAATTTGCCGACCATCCATTAGTGGGTGAGATTCGTGGTGCGGGCATGATTGCGGCGCTTGAACTAGTGGCTAATAAACAAACTGGCCAGCCGTTCCCAGGTGGTGTGATTGGTGGCTACGCTATGCAAGCATGTCAGAACCACGGCATGATTACTCGCGCCGTGGCGGGATCTTCATTGGCATTCTGCCCACCATTAATCTGCACGAAAGCCCATATTGATGAAATGATGATGAAGCTGGCAAAAGCATTAGACGATACGTTAGCGTACGCCGTGAAAGAGCAGTTACTAGTCGCTTAATCAAGAAGTAAAAAAGCGGTATAAAAAAGGCCTCAATTGAGGCCTTTTTTAATCGTTTAATTTGAACTGTGCCACCAGTTGTTCGAGTATAGCTGTTCGAGTGTTTAGCTGTTTACAGGTATCTTGATTGACCCCAGCCATACCCGTTAACACCTTGGTTTGATCGGATATTTGCGTAACGCGCTGGCTAATTTCTTCGCTCACATGACTTTGTTCATCAGCGGCGGTGGCGATTTGAGAGCTTTGTTCTGTGATGGCCAATACGGCTGTGGAGATGGCTTGTAGT
>Ga0115005_10001087_pt1 | contig 21435 bp, 20 predicted proteins | sample ArcOceMetagenome_FD_87163 | JGI IMG/M metagenome (GOLD analysis project Ga0115005, IMG submission 87163) | Marine eukaryotic phytoplankton communities from Arctic Ocean - Arctic Ocean - Greenland ARC118M Metagenome | ecosystem: Environmental > Aquatic > Marine > Oceanic | place: Arctic Ocean...
CAGGGTTTCCCCCATTGTGCAATATTCCCCACTGCTGCCTCCCGTAGGAGTCTGGGCCGTGTCTCAGTCCCAGTGTGGCTGATCTTCCTCTCAGAACAGCTAGAGATCGTTGCCTTGGTGAGCTTTTACCTCACCAACTAGCTAATCTCACTTGGGCCTCTCTTTGCGCCGGAGCCTAAGCCCCGTTTGGTTCGAAAACATTATGCGGTATTAGCAGTCGTTTCCAACTGTTATCCCCCTCGCAAAGGCAAGTTCCCAAGCATTACTCACCCGTCCGCCACTCGTCATCTTCTAGCAAGCTAGAAATGTTACCGTTCGACTTGCATGTGTTAGGCCTGCCGCCAGCGTTCAATCTGAGCCATGATCAAACTCTTCAATTAAATATATCGAAATATGAATCGTCGTTATGTGACACTCTTAACGAGTGCCCACACAGATTGTCTTGTCTAAATTGTTAAAGAACGTAGCAGCGTCGCTGCTATTCACTAGAAGCCGTTGCCTCTTAGTGACTCACCCTGTTCGAGTGAGGTGCGCATTTTACATCGTTTGTTTTCGATGTCAACCATGTTTTTAAACTTTTTATTTGCTTGAAAACTTGGTTTCGCACTTGTTGCCAAGTTGGCTTTCTTTTTCTCGAAGCCCCCTCAGAACGTGGAGCGCATTATAGATACCTGTTGAGAAAGATCAACACTTGAATTGGATTTTTTTGCTTTTTAAGCCATTTTTAGTGTTAAACGCTCATTTCTGCATCATTCCTATCAGCTCAATGCATCTTTCGACTAGTTTTTTCACATTTTATTGTTCTAATTGTTACAAATGAGTAAACTGTATACAGCCTCCAACACCATAATAAACAATAGAAAGGTAGGTATATGAAAGTAGGCTTTATTCAATGCGCTGTTATTAGCGCTATTTTTGCAATTGCAGGTTACTTGTTATTTTCTTCTGCTAGTTTGAACGTTCATGTTCCACTAACCGTGTCAGCAGCTCTGTTGATTAGCGGTATCGTTACTCCATGGCTAGCGTCTCTTATTCAAAGTCCATCTTCCTCAGATGCCAGAGCACATTCTAGTGAAGGATCGATAGAAACCTTATATGTAGGCAATTTGCCTTATCGTGCAAATGAAAACGCCGTGAAGGAGTACTTCAGCAGTTTTATTGAAGTACAGTCAGTTCGACTCATGAAGGATCGTAAAACCGGAAAACGAAAAGGCTACGGCTTTATCGAGGTGGTGACTGACGATCTTAATAGCGTTATCGATAAGACAAACGATTCGATCTTTCAAGAACGCACGTTAAAAGTGCGCCCAGCGAAAGACAAAGTCGATCACGAATAATCTACATCACCACATAAAAAAGCCCGGTAAGCATCAGCACCGGGCTTTTTCATTTTAGGGGGATTTAAGACTCGTTAGTTTCAGCAGATTGAGGCAGCCCGTCTAGTAAGGTCTGATTAAAAGATCGAAATCTATTAATAGCAGAAATTAAGTCTGGTACCTGCACATCTTTCATTTCGTTTATCAATCCAGCAATTAACGCATTGTAGTCTTCGCTACTTGCTAGCTTATTCTCTGTATTGGCAAACGTATCCATCATCTTTTCTAAATACTGAGCTACTGGACTTACTACGTTTCCGTATTTAGCGTTATCGTTATTATCTTCGCTATAATGCTGGATGTTCTCGTATGTTTTCAATACTTCAGTTTGTGTTGTTCTGTTTAGTTGTAGTGCGTAACCCACTAATTCCTTATCGTCAAAGCCTAAGCTTAACGCTTCCTCAAATGCCTTATCGATATCGCCACTGTAGAAGGTGTCAGCTAGGTCTTGAACTTGCCCAACCAAATCAGCTATCGAGTCCAATTCATCTTCATCAAGCTCTCCTTTCAATGAGAAGCTAATACCACTTCGTTCATAGTACTGATACGAAGTTTGCTGAGTATAAGACGCCGAGAAGTTAGTTTCACTTTGCTCACCATTTTCTGTGCTAGGCTGCCCTTCAGATGTCTGAGCCTCAAAGTTTAGCTGCTGAGATGCCTGAAACGAACGCAAACTCTCGAAGCTAAAACTTACTTCATCGCCATCTTTAGTTCTGATCGTCAAACTACCACTTTTCTCATCAGATGCAGCAACGGCATTTAACGACGAAAGTGTGACAGCATTTGCTTGTTCGCGACCAAAAATATCGGTCTCTAGATCATCTATACCCGTGTCGATGAGATCGCGACTTTTTGTCATTCCTTGCTCGATCTCTTCATTCATAAAACCGGCTAAATCTTTTTCAGCCATGGCAAAGCCTCGGCTTACGCCTTCTCTTGCTTGGCTAAATAAACTATTTAACTTCTCATCACTTGCACCACCATCGGCAGCTCCGCGAATAACACCGCCTACGAACTTAAGTACATTTTTTGCAACTTTTTCGAAGTCGAACAAACTATTCGACTTCTCTTCTAGATTCTTTTCTTTGACATCCTTTGGCTTCTGCCCGTCTATTTCCAAAGATTGGCTTAAACTCGTACTGACGATTCTCATGCCAATGCTAGTTTGACTACTAGACATGGATACCGACGCCGCTTGCTGTTTAGAAAATTCGGCCGCCTGTTGCAAACCATCCTGTTGCAATTGCTTCTTTAACGCTTCATTTGGGTTAACAGAAGCCTTCTGATCAGCTTTCTGATCGACCTTTTGCTCGTTCATGAAAGCCTTGATTTGACCCACGTTCATAATTTGATCCTCACTATCCTCTTTCATATTATCGGCAAAGAATCGATATTGTTTAATTTTAATACAGATTTTTTTCAGCTAAGGGCTCAGATTCATGCTGGGTGTATTGCAGTTATTTTATAAGGGTCTACAATTCGCGCCCTTAACTGTGAATGGAGAATTTTATGACCGCGACCGAACAACAACGCTATGAAGCTCAATTAGACGAAAAAGTAGATCGTCTCACCGCGTTGCTTTCTCCATTTAATGCGCCTGAACTTTCTGTATTCCCGTCTCAACCAACGCACTACCGTATGCGCGCCGAGTTTAGAGTTTGGCATGAGGGAAATGACTTATTTCACATCATGTTCAATCAAGAAACGAAAGAGAAGTACCGCGTAGATAGCTTCCCCCCTGCGTGTAAAGCAATAAACGATGCCATGGCACTATTGCTTGAGGAAGTTAGACCAAACGAATCACTAAGAAAGAAGCTTTTTCAAATAGATTATCTTTCTGCGCTATCTGGTGAGGTTGTTATCAGCCTTCTATATCATCGTCAGTTAGATGAAAAATGGGAAGAGGCTGCAAGAAAGTTAAAAGCGACGCTCGAAGCCCATTTTCCGAAAGTAAACATCATTGGTCGTGCTAGAAAGCAAAAGCTTATTATCAACAACGATTTTGTTATTGAACGTTTACCCGTAAACGGTAAAGAGTTTATTTTCAAGCACATCGAAAATAGCTTCACTCAGCCCAATGCCGAAGTAAACTGCAAAATGATTGAATGGGCATTGGATTGTGTAAAGCCGCTTTCTGGAGACCTGCTTGAAATGTATTGTGGTGCGGGTAACTTCTCACTGCCGCTTGCGCTTCATTTTGATAATGTCGTGGGAACCGAAATTGCCAAACCTTCTGTTCAAGCTGCTCAGTTTAATATTGAACAAAATCAGCTTAGCAACGTGAAGATAGTCAGATTAGCCGCCGAAGAATTTACTCAGGCTATTAAGGGCGAGCGCGCGTTTAGTCGTTTAGAAGGTATAGACTTAAGCACATATAACTTCACTACGGTTTTAGTGGATCCGCCTAGGGCAGGCTTAGATAAAGATTCATTGAGAATGATACAGGACTACGACAATATTATTTATATTTCGTGTAATCCTGAAACCTTGGCGCAAAACCTTGAATTGCTGAGCGAAACACATGAAATTGCAGAATCAGCGCTTTTCGATCAGTTCCCGTTCACTCATCACATAGAGGCAGGGGTTCTACTTACACGCAAAAGCTGATTTGAGTGAGATACAAAGGCTGGCACTGGGGCCAATTACATACAAATTTTAATAATATTCCTAGGCTAGCCTTTCTGCGTAGCGCCCACTTGAACAAAACGAAGCTGGGCTTTCACTCTCTCACCAATTTCTCGGCGAAGTTTATCGTCAGCTTCTAATGCCTCTGCTCCAGCACTAAATACCAGTCTTACCATAGCATCAGCTTGAAGCTGCGCGCATGCGTACTCCACGCCCTGCTGTTCAATGATATAGTCGGTCAGTTCATCGATGAAATGCTGTATTTCTCTGAATACCGCTAATCGGTAAGCAGATGATGTCCCCGTGTGTTCTCTAAGAAGAAGTCGAAACACGTTAGTATTAGCAGCGATAAACTCCATGAAGGTTTCAACAGAGGTATGAATAACGCCGCCCCCTGAAGCAATACGGCGTCTTGCCTGACGCATAAGCTGACGCAGTGCTAAACCCGCTTCATCCACTAGCGTTAACCCTAGTTCGTCCATATCTTTAAAATGTCGGTAAAATGAAGTTGGTGCGATACCCGCTTCCCTGGCAACTTCACGTAAGCTGATTGCCGATAAACTGCGGTTTTCGTCTAGCAGTGAAAACGCAGCATGGATAATGTTTTGGCGGGTTTTTAATTTCTGTTCTTGTCGACTCACATTCGCACCACTTGTTGATTAGGTTGTAACGGCATGATGATTTTCAGCGACTTGGAATTAGCGCCGTTGTCATCTCAATAGCCATCAACGCAATCAAATTTCAAACATCAAAGACTAGCTCGTGTAGTTTATCGCAACACAGGCTTGTGGGGGAAGAGAAACAAAATCATCTCTTTTATAAACAAGTATTAAGCAAAAAAATCAATAAATACGCGCGTTCTACGTTAGCTTTACTATAATTAAACTTTACACATGTAAGCAGAACTTATCTGGGTTTTGCTTGCCTGAAGCTCTGTAAAACGATAAATTAGCGAACAGTTGTAAGCCAAGTAGTATAAAATGAAAAAACCTCCTCTTATCCTAACTAATGTGCTGGTATTTATTATATCAGGCGCTATTGCATTTATTGGTGTGCCGCTATGGGTGGCTTACCAGGGTATCGATTGGGCAGAAATCGGTACTGCTATCTTCTTATTTTACTTCACAGGTATGTCTATCACTGCTGGTTATCACCGCTTGTGGTCGCACAAAACCTATGATGCCAATGTTGTTGTGCGAGTCATTCTAGCAATAGGTGGTGCTATGGCGTTGCAAAATAGTATTTTGCATTGGTCATCAGATCACCGTGTGCACCATCGCCATGTTGATGATAACGATAAAGATCCTTACTCAGCGAAAAAAGGGCTTTGGTTCGCCCATATCGGCTGGATGTTACGTGAGTATCAAGCTAAGCGTTACGATGATTACAGCAACTGTAAAGATCTACAAAAAGACAAGGTGGTTATGTGGCAACACAAGTACTACTTGCCTATTGTGCTAGCGGCCAACTTTGGTGTTACAGGGTTGTTAGGTTATCTAAATGGTGATGTTCTTGGCATGATTTTAGTAGCAGGTATGCTTCGTCTCGTGCTTGTGCATCATGTTACGTTTTTCATCAATTCTCTTGCGCATTTTTGGGGTAGTCAGCCTTATACCGATAAGAATACGGCACGTGATAATGGCGTTCTAGCATTCTTTACTTTTGGCGAGGGTTATCACAACTATCACCATATATTTGAGTACGATTACCGTAACGGCATTCGTTGGTATCAGTTTGACCCGACTAAATGGCTGATAAGAGGCCTGTCTTTTGTAGGTCTAACGTCGAACCTTCGCAAGGTGCCAGAAGAGCGTATTGAAAAAGCACTTGCTGCGATGCAGTTGCAAAGAGCGAGTGAAAAAGTATCGCTACTGCCCAACGCTGAAGAGATGATGAACACTATTCAAGAAGAATACGACTTATTGATGCAGCGAATGAGTGATTACTACGCCACTAAAAAACGCGTGATGCGTGTTAAACAGCGCACGTTAAAACGCAGTTTAGAAGGACTAGAACTTGCGTATAAATACAAAGAGTTAAAGCATGCGTTTGCGGTTCAAAAAGAAAAATGGACGCAATTGCAGAGCTTGTCACTTCAAATGGCGTAAACACCTTCTTTATCTTTATTATTTGTAAAAAACCACATAAGTCTATGCTTATGTGGTTTTTTTTGATCTATAGTTGGAATGACACATCAAGTAAGGTCGTTATACTAGAGTTTTTTGTAAGACTTGGCTTCATTTTAAGGTTAAATATTCAAACTACATCATTGAATTATCATGGCGGTGATTGCGATTTCAAACGCCACATCATAGAAGTAACAATACGGGAAAGTAACATGGCAACGAAGCAAAAAACAAAGGCTCCATTGTATCACTATGACGCAATAGTTATTGGAACAGGTCCTGGTGGAGAAGGTGTTGCAATGCAGCTTGCTAAAGCAGGAAAGAAAGTTGCTGTAGTAGAACGCTACGAAGCAGTAGGAGGTGGTTGTACCCATTGGGGCACTATTCCATCAAAAGCCCTTCGTCACTCCGTCAGTCGTCTTATTGAATACAATTCATCGCCCCTATTTGCCGACAATCACTTGAGTAAAAGCCTTACTTTTTCAGACATTATGCGTCACGCTAGCGGTGTTGTTAAAAGCCAAACGCGACTTCGTTCTTCTTTTTATGATAGAAACCGCGTTACCCTTTTTCACGGTGAAGCCAGTTTCGTGGATGCCCACACGTTAGAGATCACCCGTAAAGATGGCTCAAAAGATACCGTCACTGCCGGTCAAATTGCTATAGCAACCGGTTCACGCCCTTACTGCCCGAAAGATATCGACTTCAACCATCCACGCATTTATAACTCAGACACCATCTTATCTTTAGATCACGATCCCAAGTCCATCATCATCTATGGTGCTGGGGTAATTGGGTCAGAATATGCCAGTATATTTAGAGGTTTAGGGGTAAAAGTTGATCTCGTTAACATGCGCGATCGATTGCTTTCATTTCTCGACGACGAAATATCTGACGCGCTAAGCTATCATTTATGGAATAACGGCGTGCTTATTCGTCACAACGAAACCTATTCATCAGTTGAGGCCACCGATGACTCGGTGATTTTAAACCTAGAGTCAGGCAAGCGTATGCGGGCAGATTGCTTATTATTTGCTAATGGTCGCACAGGTAATACCGATACGCTTAAACTCGAAAATATTGGCCTAAAAGCCGATGGCAGAGGCCAGCTTCGAGTAAATGAGAATTATCAAACTGACGTAGAAAATATCTTTGCCGTAGGTGATGTAATTGGTTATCCCAGCTTAGCATCCGCAGCTTATAACCAAGGACGCTTTGCAGCCGAGGCGATGCTAGGTATAAAAACTCACTCTGCGCTGGTAGAAGATATACCGTCTGGTATTTACACCATTCCAGAAATTAGCTCGGTAGGTAAAACAGAGCAAGAACTTACTGCTGCTAAAGTCCCTTACGAGGTAGGAAGAGCCCAATTTAAACATTTGGCCAGAGCCCAAATTGCGTCAACCCAAACAGGTAGCCTGAAGATATTATTTCATCGAGAGACGAAAGAGATTTTAGGAATTCACTGTTTTGGCGAACGTGCGTCTGAAATTGTTCACATCGGGCAAGCTATTATGCAGCAAAAAGGCGAAGGCAATACAATTGATTACTTCGTTAATACCACCTTTAACTACCCAACAATGGCTGAGGCTTATCGTGTTGCCGCCATAAACGGATTAAATAGGATTTTCTAACGGGCACAAAAAAGCCGGCGAAATTGTCGCCGGCTTATATGCGTTAACTAAAAATTAGTTACGGTTCGCAGCAAGCGCATTAAGCGAGTCTTTGTGAGCTACGATATCGATGTGCATATTTTCTTGATCGAACATCATTGTTGCAATGGCGTAGTCACCCTGACTCTCGCTTGCAATGTCGATCAGCTTTGCTTGTGCATCACGGAAACGAATGTTATTGCCAATTTGATCTGACATACATTGGTTATTCATTTCGAATGTTTTTGCATCCATGCAATCGAAAAGCTGGTTATCACCAGATTCCGCATGCGCAATACCAAAGGCTGCTGATAGAGCTAATGTTAGTACTACTTTACGCATGTTTCTTCTCCTGTGTTACAGTCTAATACTGTTATCAATAAAGATACTGTATATACATTCGATAGTCAACTTTAGATCACACTAATATTACAGAAGTATGACAGTGAGAAATATTTGGAGAAAATTTTGAAAGGGCATGATGAGTTGGTAGCAGAGGCACTAAAATGCTCACTCTGTGCTCACGCGCTACCTCATAAACCCAATCCCATTTTTAGTACCGCTCCTTTAACGAAAATTCTTATCATAGGGCAGGCACCTGGTTTAAAAGCACACGAAAGCGGAGTCGCTTTTGATGATGCTAGCGGTGACAGATTACGTAGCTGGCTATCAGTAAGTAAGGCGGTTTTTTATAATCCAAAATGTATTTCAATTTTGCCTATGGGTTTCTGCTTTCCAGGCTATAAGCATGGCGCTGATGCGCCTCCAAGAAAAGAGTGCGCCCCTGCGTGGCATCATAGGTTTATCAACTACTTGCAACCTTCTATTACGATTTATGTGGGCCGTTACGCGCAACAGTTTTATTTACCAAACCATAAAACCCTCACAGACGCAGTGAAAACTACTTTTACTTCGCCCGAGCAGTACTTTGTTCTACCTCATCCGTCAGGCAGAAATAATCGATGGTTAGCCAAGAACACATGGTTTGAAACTAAGAGCCTGCCTATTCTGCAGAATGAAGTTTTTACAGCATTACATAGCTAATCGTGCGATGCTAAAAACGCCAATAGCGCATCAAACGGCATCGGCTTAGCGTATAAATAACCTTGAGCTTCGTCACACCCAAGCTTGATCATGTAGCTAGCCTGCTCTCTTTTTTCCACACCTTCCGCTATCGTTAATAAACCCAATTTATTACCTAACGTAACAATGGTTTCTGCAAGTACCGCACTGGCACCAGGCTCAATATCCTTAACAAATGACCGGTCTACTTTCAGCCTATCGAGAGGAAGCTGTTGAAGATAGCTCATGGAAGAAAAACCTGTTCCAAAATCGTCGATAGCAATTTTAACGCCGAACTCCTTAAGGGAGCGTAGCGCATCAATCACTATTTGAGGCTCATCCATTACAACGCTTTCGGTGATCTCTAGTTCTAAAAGTCTTGGATCAATGTTGGGCTTAGATAGCGCCTGTTTAACTTTTTCTACGAAAAACCTATCGCGAAACTGGGGTATTGAAATGTTAACTGCAACACGAAGGTGTCCATAACCTTTTTCTCTTAGTTCTAACAGACGATTACACGACTCTTCTAATACCCATTCGCCAATATCAACAATAAGTCCAGAATATTCAGCAAGAGGAACGAAAACTGCGGGAGAGATATATCCCCCCTCACCATCTGGCCATCGAAGCAGACCTTCCATGCCCACTACTTTTTCGTTAAGCAAATCAACCTGAGGCTGGAACCATAACTCCAGTTTTTTCGCCGCGAAGTCACTACGCAATCTTCGTATCATATCAAGGCGCCAGGTTGTCTGGTCTTCAATATCTTTGGCGTAGTATTCAAAGTTGTCAGTCAGATTCTTTTTCGCACGATTAAGCGCAATATTTGTGCGCTTTAAAATTTCAAGCCCAATGTTTCGCTTATTATCTAACTTGCAAAAGCCAACCGTCACGTTAACAGGCAAAGTGTGATCGCCAACTTTAAACGAAGATTGGAAAATAGCGTTAATAGCGTCAGGGCACACATATTCGCTAGGCCCAATAAGGCCAAAAACGTCGGCGCCTATTCGGCCTTTCTTGACGATTCCGTCAAATGCTGTTTGGAAACGATCGCTAATTGCACGAAGTAACTCGTTACCTACTTCCTGTCCCAATCCATCATTAATATCGGAGAAGTGATTTACGTCAACAAGTGCAACACTGCAGTTTTCGCCAGCAAACAAATGCGGTTTATCCAACATATTGATAAATTCGTTGCGGTTAGGAAGACGGGTCAACCAGTCGCGGAATGCCGCATTTCTTAATTCGTGGAAAAGATTTACGTTTTCGTATCCAACGGAAATACTGGATAAAAACACCTCCAGCAGGTTTTTATCCAATTCGCTAATTTCTTTGGTTTGCCTAATATAAACAGCGGCTTCAAAACCCGCACGACTAATGTAAAGCACGGTGCAAGTTCGTTCGAATATGTGGGATTTAATACGTAAACAGCGGCCTATATTTTCCTCTATCTCGATATTTTTAACATCAGAAACAGGATGATTGATAAACCTCGCGTATTCACCTGCCGCACCGAGCACATACACGCCCTCATCGTCTCTATCTAACAATGCACCAGCTCTAGCACACAGTAAGCCTTCGGTATCTAGCCCGATAAGTGAGCTTATCTGAGTAACAACCCCCTCACAAAACTCTTTAACTGAATGCTCTTCAAACAAATTTGCTGAAGAAGTGATTATCTTCTCCAACCCTGCCCTACTTTGACTAATCGTTATAATTTGCTGATAAGAGCGAAGGGAAGAAATGATAGTGGTGAGTAATTTTGCGCGCGTCAGCTCTGTTTTCGTTTTGTAATCATTGATGTCGTAGAGCTTGATGACCTGCTCTTCGGGGGCGTAGCCTGGCTGGCCTGTACGCAGAATAATTCGCGGTTCGAGTAATTTCATGTCCTCACGAATATATTTAACTACGTCGAACCCTGCGTCATCTGTTTCCATAACGACATCGAGCAAGATAATGGCGATAGTATTGCCGTATTCGTGAAGCAGTTCTTTTGCTTGCTTTGCAGAGTATGCATTAATGAAGTTTAGTCTACGTTCGTTGACAATGAGGTCAGACAACGCAAGGCGCGTTACAGTATGGATTTCTTCATCATCGTCTACGATGAGAATATTCCAGTCTTTTCCTAGTAAAGGCTGCTCTTCCGCTGCACTATCATCATCTAAAAAAATTAACTCGTCGTTTTCGTAATCCATTTCCGACATTACTGCTCATTTCCCCGATACATACAAAACAAGAATATGCTGAGCACCGCATTTAGAGGACGTTCACATTGATAAAAAATCTATGCAGTGCAATAGTGCTCTTATGGTACACGCAATGTTACATTCAATCATACACGCATTATGAAGATTAGCCCCCAACACTTTCCACCTGAGGTAAAGAAACCACAGGCCGCAGATAGCCCTAAGGTTAAAAATCAGAGTGCTCAAGCTCCCACGGAAAATATATCCGGAACGATGAAAGCAGAGGCTAGCCGCCAACGTATGCTTTCATGGTTTGCTAGAGTGGGTATCAGCCCTGCAATGCAGTCTTCCGATCCTAAGAAGCAAAAACATGCACTGGAACGAAGAAAACATATTTTAGAAACCCAAAAAGCGAGCAATCTTCAAGCTGTTTTAAATATAGCACTAAATGTTTCGATCAACGAACAAACTAGCGATAATCTTGACCCAGACTGGTTTTTCGCATTTAGCTCGATGGCAGAGGAAATTTATAGTCCACCGATGCAAGAATTGTGGGGAAAAATCTTTGCTGTTGAGGTAGCTCGACCTGGCAGTTTTTCTCTAAGAACCCTTCAACTTTTAAAAACACTTACACATCGCGATGCGAAAGTGTTTAATAAAGCGGTAAATATAGCGAGTCGCAATAATAACGACGCAGTTCCACGCATTTTGGTCGGATATCACAGACGTAAGGGTCTGTTTTCTTTATTTCGGAAACCCGTCCCTGAGCAGATAAATTTATCTACGGTTGGATTGAGCTACCCTGACTTATTATCTTTACAAGAAATGAAACTGATTTACGCCAGTGAAATAGAAAGCGGTGAATATTCTGAAGGTCAGGAAGTATCATGGCGATGCAACAATGACTTGATGACGTTAACGTGCAAATCTTCGGGCGTCGCGCTGGTTTATTATAAATTCACGTCAGTGGGCAGCGAACTTTATAAGCTTGTGCCCAAATCGCAAAATGAAGCGTATCTCAATCAACTCAAACTAGTATTAAATGAGGTATTTAACATTAGTTAAATACCATCACCAAATTCATGAAGACCGCACTCTCTTTTCAGCCCAAAGAAACGAGTATCTTGCTCACTCATTCCCTCTTGCAAAGACTGCGTGGTATGCCAATCGCCGATTGATACGTAGCCTTGTTCCCAAAGCGGGTGATAAGACAGTTCATTATCTTTAAGGTAATAATGGAGGTCTTTATTGCTCCAGTCGATAATAGGGTACACTTTAAACTGTTGCCCTACCTTTTGGAGAACAGGAAGTTTACCCCGAGTGTCCGATTGACTTCTACGTAAGCCAGCAAACCACGTGCCCGCGTCAAGATCGTTCAAAGCGCGCTGCATAGGCTCAACTTTGTTCATCTTGTTGTATTTCTCAATACCTTCGATGCCTTGTTCCCAAAGTCTGCCAAAACGCGCTTCCTGCCAAGCGGATGACATATTCGCATTGTAGACGTGCAAGTTTAAGTTGAGCTTTTCAACAAGTTCATCAATGAACTTGTACGTTTCAGGGAAAAGATAGCCAGTATCGGTAAGTACAACCGGGATATCCGGTTGCACTTTAGTAAGCATATGCAGCATAACCGCCGATTGTGCTCCGAAACTCGAAGAAACAATATGGGTGTCTGGCAAATTATCCAACGCCCAAGCAACCCGCTCTTGCGCTGTCATCTGCTCTAGCATTTCATTGATATCAGCCAACTCTTCTTTGCTGATATCAAGCGTAATTGGCTGCTGCTTTTCTGCTGTATTATTCGTCATAGAAATCCCGTGCGGAGTCTACTACTGGTTTTACAACACCAGCGCGAACGACATAATCGCCAAAGGCTTCACCTGCGTCACGCTCTTTAGCCCATTGACCAAACAGCGAATCAAGCTCTGCCATAATTTCTTGTTCGCTAATGTTTTCACGATACATACGCGGAATACGCGTACCTTCTCGGTTACCACCTAAATGAAGGTTATACTTGCCTGGGCCCTTACCGACCAAGCCGACTTCAGACAACATCGCGCGCCCGCAACCATTTGGGCAGCCAGTAACGCGGAAGATAACGCTGTCTTCTTCCAATCCGTGTTTAGCTAACAAACCTTCTAACTCAGTAACGGCATCTGGCAAATAGCGCTCAGCCTCTGCCATCGCTAGCGGGCAGGTTGGCAATGCCACACAAGCCATTGAATCTAGACGCTGATTAGAAATAGACGGGGCGATTAAACCATGTTCGCGAGCTAGCGCTTCAATCCTGTCTTTATCTTGCGGAGCTACACCAGCAATGATTAAGTTCTGGTTTGCTGTTAAGCGGAAGTCACCTTTGTGTATTTTTGCGATTTCCGCGCAACCGGTTTTAAGGGTTTTGCCCGGATAATCCAAGATACGGCCGTTTTCGATAAACACGGTAAGATGGTACTTTCCATCAATACCTTCAACCCATCCGAAACGATCTCCGCGGCCGGTAAATTCGTAAGGACGACTCTCCTGGAACGTCACACCTGCACGCTTTTCAACTTCTGCTTTGAAGTTTTCTACGCCTACGCGCTCAAGCGTATACTTTGTTTTCGCATTTTTACGATTAACCCGGTTACCCCAATCACGCTGTGTTGTGACTACTGCAGCGGCAACGTCAAGCGTATGCTCAAGAGGAATGAAGCCAAAATCAGACGCCTTGCGGGGATATGTGCTCTTATCACCGTGAGTCATGGCAAGACCGCCACCAACAAGCACGTTAAAACCAACTAGCTGACCATTCTCCGCAATTGCAACGAAGTTAAGATCATTCGCGTGAACGTCAACGTCGTTTTGCGGAGGAATAACCACCGTTGTTTTAAACTTACGGGGTAAGTAGTTATCGCCTAAAATGGGCTCAACAGGCTTTTCAGTTGTTTCAACTTTTTCACCATCCAACCAAATTTCGGCATAAGCACGCGTTTTTGGTAGTAAGTGTTCACTTATCTTTTTAGCCCATTCAAAAGCGTGTAGATGTAGCTCTGACTCAACTGGGTTAGAGGTGCACAGCACGTTACGGTTTACATCACCTGCCGTGGCTATAGAGTCAATGCCCGCTTTGTTCAGCATTTGGTGCATAGACTTTATTTTAGGCTTCAACACACCGTGAAATTGAAATGTTTGGCGAGTAGTCAGGCGAATGCTGCCGTACATTGTGTGGTCGGCTGCAAACTTATCAATCGCTAACCATTGGTCTGGCGTGATAACACCACCAGGCAAACGCGCGCGCAACATTACATTATGCAACGGCTCAAGTTTTTGTTTAGCACGCTCAGCGCGAATATCACGGTCATCTTGCTGATACATACCGTGGAAACGGATCAGCTGAAAATTGTCAGCTGTAAACCCGCCCGTCAGATCATCTTTTAAATCTGTGGTGATAGTTCCACGCAAATTATTACTTTCACGTTTTAAGCGCTCGTTGTCAGCCAGTTTGCCCTCAACGATAAATGGTGATTTTTCGTTACTCATTAATAGACATCCTTCTGATAACGTTTCGCTTTTCTCAACTCTACAACATACGCTTTGGCATCGGCTTCAGATTTACCGCCGTGCTCCTGCACAATACTTATTAAGGCGTTTTCTACATCTTTCGCCATGTGCATTGCATCACCACACACATAAAAATGTGCGCCCTGCTCTAGCCACTCGAAAACTTCTTTACCGTTTTCTAATAAGCGGTGCTGAACATATACTTTTTCTTCTTGGTCGCGAGAGAATGCCAGCGTAATTTTATCTAGCAGGCCTTCCTTAACGTAGCCTTGCCACTCTACTTGATAAAGAAAATCTTGCGTAAAGTGTGGATTCCCGAAGAACAACCAATTTTTGCCTTCAGCACCTTGCACGTCACGCTCTTGCATGAAAGCCCTAAATGGCGCAATGCCGGTACCCGGACCAACCATAATGACTGGAGTATTAGGGTCGGCCGGCAAACGGAAGTTGTCGTTGCTCTCAACGAAGACTTCTACATCACCATTCTCTTCTAAATATTCACATAGGAAGCCTGATGCGCCCCCTTGGTGACGGTACCCAAACGCTTCATAATCAACGTGAGCTACCGTTAAATGCACTTCTTCTTCCACCTCTGCTTGGCTTGACGCTATAGAATACAAACGAGGTGTTAGTGGACGTAGCGCATCTGCAAGCTGCTGTTCAGATAATTTGCCTGGATGGTCGCGCACAATATCAATGATTTGACGTTCAGCCATGTAGGTACGTAGCTGAGCTTTATCTTCCATTAACGTAGCTAAGGTTTCAGAGCCTGTAGCAGCCTGATAAGACTTGATGAAATTTGGATAACTTAGTGTTAATTCAAGCTTAGACGTTAACGCCTCAGTAAGCGACATTTTCGCATCACCCACAGAAACTTCTGCGTTGCCATCTAGTGACAAAATACCAATAAGTTCAGATACCAACAAAGCTGAATTCTTAAACCATACGCCTAGCGCATCTCCAGGCTGATAAGTAATTCCGCTGTCTTCTAAACTTATTTCAATATGTCGAATATCCTTAACGGAGTCACGACCGGTAATTTTCAGTGCGTCGATTAGCGTTGCTTTAAACGGTGCTTTTTTGGTGTAGGTTTGTGCAGCTACACCTTGCACCGCTGCGCCAGTTTGTGCCGCTACCGCTGTTTGCGGTGCTGCAGTAAAATCCCCTTTTAGCGACTCAATAAGTTTATTTAGCCACGCTTCTGCTTCAGCCTCATAATCAACGTCGCAATCAAGACGGTCTATAATAGGTTTACCGCCTAGTTTAGCTAAACGCTCATCAAAGTCTTTTCCAGTCTGGCAGAAAAACTCATAACTACTGTCTCCTAGACCCACAACAGCATACTTTGTGTCTGCTAACTTAGGCGCTTTTTTGCCTGCTAAAAACTCGTGAAGCTCAATAGCATCATCTGGAGCATCACCTTCACCGTGCGTGCTTACAAATACCGCAACGTGAGTTTCAGCCTTTAAATTGCGTGGCTTGTAATCTGCCATACTCACGAGTTTGCTATTAAAACCCGCTTCTTCTGCTTTTGCCTGACATTGCGCCGCCAGACCTTTAGCGTTGCCGGTTTGAGAACCGTATAGAATGGTTAGCGTCGGAGCGTCACCTGCAGCTGCCGGTACGCGTTGTAACGCTGGAGCAATCGAACTGCCTTGTGCAGCCGCCATACCAGCAGCATAGCCACTTACCCAAGTTAGTTGATCACGATTTAAGCCCGCAATGGCTTGCGTAATTGCATTCCACTGTTGTTCGTTTAATACCGCGCCTGGCGCTGAGTTCGAATTAGAATCTTGTGACATAGTCTTTTAGCCTTTTTTCAATGCTGCTAAGGCTAACGGCTTTCAACAAGAAGAGAAAAGAATAAAAGAGACTTTTTTATTACTGAAAGTGCTAATGGCTACATGATTTGGTAATAAGTCGGGTTAGCTGCAAGCTCTAGATACAAAAAAGGCGCGATATGCCAACGCAATCACGCCTTTTAAATTCGCTTACTGGCGTTTAGAAATGCAGCTCTAAACCAGCAAACACGCCATCAAACTCCATATCTGCATACACATCGTCAAGGTCTTCAATATCAACCGTTACATTTCTGTAACCGACCTGTAGCGTCATATCAACGGCTAAGCTTTCAATGAAAGAATATTGAATAGCTGCTTGGTAATCACTTAGTTCATGGTCATCGAATGATAAATAGCTTCCTTCAAAATACGCTGATAACCCCGTGAAAGGCAAACCAAGCTGTACTTTGGAATAGGCCATAGGAACAATACCTGAAAACTCTGCAGAGCCACTGGTATTGCTAGCGGTATCAACAACAAACAATGCCCCATCGATGTACTTTGCGTTCACACCAAGGTCAAAGCTAACTAAATCGTTATCAAATAACTCGTAATATAAAATAAAATCGGTGGCATCAAGCTCGATATCAGTATTAACCACAGCACTTTGTGTAAATAACTGTTCATCAAAAGTGAAGTTAGCATCAAGCGTTGTTGTACCAGAATTGTCCAGCGTAGTGTGATTAACCTTTACGTTCGGTAAAAAAGGCACTGGATGCTCGAAGGCAATATATAGCGCTGTATTGGTTTCATCATCAAAATTAAAATCAGCCGTGTTGTTGGTGTCAGCAAAACCACCTTGCGTATCGGTTTGCCATACCTGTGCGCCAACATAAACGCCTGCAATAGTGTCTGCTTGAGATGAAATGGAAAATAATGCGCATCCCAATGCGGCAGCTATAAGACCCTTTTTCATTAATTATCCTTGATTAAGAAGTTCTGAAAGTTCAATTAAAGCAGCGTTTGCGCGTGAAATATAGTTAGCCATAACAAGTGAATGATTTGCTAACATACCGAAACCGCTACCATTTAAAATCATGGGGCTGAAAACAGACTGTTGGGTAGCCTCCAGCTCTCTGATTATCTGCTGAAGACTTACCAATGCATTCTTGTCTTCAAGCACATCATAAAATTCAATTTCTACCGCTTTGAGAAAGTGTAGCAAAGCCCACGTAGCACCGCGCGCTTCATAAAAATTATCATCCAACTTCCACCAGCTGGTTTTCACTACGCGCTGACTGGCAACGGGTGACGACTGCTTAGCATTTGAGTCGCCGGCTAAATCCGTATTCAATCGGGCCGATCCTACGCTGGCGCTTAGTCTTTGTGAATAGCTACCTAGTCGTTTTTCTACTTGCTTTAACCACTCTCGCAAATTATCTGCGCGGGTGTAAAACTGACTGTCAGAATTGCGTGTAACCGCAAGCTCGTCTCTATATTTTATCAGCAGATCTATACCGTCTGAGTAGCTCGATTCAGAAGACGGTAATGCCCAACTTTTATGATCCATGTTGAATTTAGGATGGGCTTTAGTAAGGTAAGGGTTCTCGATAGATTGGGACTGCGAACGGCTAAAGTCTTTGCGCATTGAAAGCGCAAGGTCGCGCACCATTTCCAATGCACCAAACTCCCAGGCTGGCATGTTGTCTAGAAAAATCCCTGGAGGTGTAATGTCGTTAGAAAGATACCCGCCAGGCTTATCGAGTAATGTTTGCGACACGTCAATCATTGTAGACGTTAATGTGTAACCGGCAATGTTCGTGGGATTTTCTACTGAAGAGTTTTGCTCAAGACGCTTTCTAACATCAAACGTATCAGGAGAAAGACTCCAGTACCATCCAATAAGCCAGAACAATAATACAATCACCACAGCGACAATCGCTATCCGTTTTGAGTTAATTGATTGTCTCATATAAACACCAACCTTCCTTTTAAATAACAAATAGCCGACTGCAGTCAGCTATTTGTAATTATTAATACTATGTGAAAAATGCGAAACCTTTATGACGGTACTGTTATATCACCATCTTTTACTACGTTAACACAATTTAAACTTAATTATATTAGTTATAAAGTATGGTGCATGTTTCGCTCATTTTGCTGCTTATACGCTGCAGAGTTTCTGTTTTTCAATGCATATAATGCGATAACGATGAGTATAATTGGCCAAAAAGCACTCACGCCCATAACCAGAAGCGCTAAGAATCCAGCACCCAGTGCAAGTAGAATTGTACCTATTACACTGACAGCAACCACAAAACCTACAATGGCGAGTGCCACACCGATTAATGATAATACCGCTACATTTTCCCAGGGGCTTAGTAGTTCATCCGACATAATTAAGTGCATACCCAACCAGCTATCCACTAAACTACCAAGGCAGTTCACCAGAACGATGGCTATCACCAGCGCAATCAGAAAGTTTTTCATTACACTAATCTCGGCAACAAGATAACCGCGGCGACATAGGCCACCAGCGTAATAGGTGTAGCGATGAATAAACCCGCTACCGCCGCTGCTCTTACCCATACTGCATCTATATCAAAATAACGTGCAACACCTGCACATACACCAGAGATAATTCCAGCATCAAGGTCTCTATAAATTCGTTTTTGCGATGGTAATTTCATTATCTTCTCCAAAAATTTTAGCTTTCGATATCAACAATATGGGCAAGCAGAATTCGAGGTCGCTTAAGCGACCTTCTTCTTTTTAAGCTCAGCGAGTTCTTTCTCGATGGCTTCATCTGCTTCCATCGCTTCAAACTCAGCTTGCAGTGATGCAGCTTCCGTTGACTTAGTTAAATCATATGAATCCACTTGTGCTTCTAGATGCTCAATACGTTGCTCATAACTTTCAAAACGCATCATCGCATCATCAATTTTGCCTTCGTGATCAGCTTGCTTAACTTTAAGACGGGTTTGCGCTGAGTATTTACGCTGAACTAACGTTTTTTGTTTCGCTTTTGCTTCCGCCAACTTACTGTTCAAACGAGCAGTGTCGCCTTGAATCTTTTCGATACTTTCTGCAAGGTGCGCTTCCTGCTCTTCAAGAGAGGCAAGTTTAGACACATATTTTTGCTTTTCTATGAGAGCCGCTTTTGCTAATGACTCTTTATCATTGTTCATTGCAATTTGTGCTTTGTGCTGCCAACCTTCCACGTCTTTGTTTGCTGACGCGATTTGACGTGCTAGCGTTTTCTGCTGAGCTATAAAGCGCGCCGCGTCAGTGCGAACTTCAACTAGGGTTTCTTCCATTTCTTGAATAATCAAACGAATGATTTTTTCAGGATCTTCAGCTTTATCTAACATCGCGTTGATGTTTGCTTGAACAATATCGTTAATGCGTGAAAACATACCCATGATTATTTCTCCGTTAAAAATAGTGTGTTGGTTTCCAGCGCTCTTTCCTACAAACTCGCTGCTGGTTACCGCCGACTGAGTTCTTATCAACACCTTAACTATTACAATCGTTGTGCCACTTATTTAACCAACTGTTTTTTAATGATTTTTTCAAAATTACCTAACAAATTCGTTTTTATTATATTTAGCTGAATACAATTTATTAGCGAATTTAACCAACGTATTTGCAAATTAGACCACTTTAGAAACACACCTTCTAAAGCGAATTTTTCGTTAATACAGGCACAAAAAAAGCGCCTATTGGCGCTTTTCAAAACTTATATACTTTTAATCTGCATCTTTCTCAGAAACGTCTTCATCAGACGGTGTACTAGCCACCAGATCAGTCACGCTGACCTTTGCATTCGAACGCGCCTCTGTAGGGCTTAGTTCAAAATGATAGGCTGCATTTGCCACCGCTTGATATACATCAGCTTTAATTTCATAAGTCGTGGTAGCTACCACATTTGAAACCATATTAGTGACAAACGATTGAAGCACTGACTCCTCTGCATTTGCTACGCTACTTGTCATGCTTGCTGTCAAAATGGTTGCTGCAATAAGTGAAGTTTTCATATTGTCCCTCTAAATCTAGTCAGTGCAACAACACGCTGTTGTTGCGATATCTAGAGGATTGCGAGAGCTGTGCCAACTCCCCAAGCCAACAATAAACCAATGATATATATAGACTTAATTGAAAATCACGAGCCAAAGCGGATTTGAATGGGACTGAACAAATATTAAACTTTAGTCAAACAGACTACTTTGTTAGTCTTTTTGACTATTGTATTCATTCACTTCCCTTTGCGCATTTTCTACGGCGTCTAATGCATTGAGAAGTAAGTTAGGGTCAGGATTTTTACCCGTACCATTCTGGCTTAAGTATCTACGCCAGATACGTCCACCTGCTTGGCCCTGATAAAGCCCTAGAATGTGACGCGCAGCATGCCAAGGTTTAAAATACGGGTCTTCTTGGCGTTCAATATACTGCTGCATTTGAAGTACTATCTCACGACGAGACAAATTCTGTGCACTGCTATCGTCGAATATGTCTTTATCAACGGACGACATTATATAAGGGTTGCCGTAAACCTCACGCCCCACCATCACACCATCGACAAATTCTAGCTGTTGCTGGGTTTCTGCAAGCGTTTTGATACCACCATTGATACTGATAGATAATTCAGGACGCGCTTGTTTCAATCTGTGAACCCGCGGGTAGTTCAACGGCGGGATTTCGCGATTTTCTTTTGGGCTTAGACCTTGCAGCCACGCCTTTCTCGCATGAACAATAAATGTATCGCATCCAGCGTCAGCAACAATATCAATAAAGCGGGCAAAGTCTTCATCTTCATCCATATCATCAATACCGATGCGGCATTTTACCGTAACGGGAATATCTACCGCTGCCTGCATAGCTTTAACGCAGCTTGCGACTACCTCTGGTTGAGCCATTAAACAAGGACCAAAGCTACCGTCTTTTAACCTATCACTTGGACAACTTACGTTGATATTGACTTCATCGTAACCGCGCTCTTGTGATAACTCAGCACACTTAGCCATATCAGAAGGATCACTTCCGCCAAGCTGCACGGCGATTGGATGCTCTTCTTTGTTGTACCCTAA
>Ga0115005_10001088_pt1 | contig 21428 bp, 19 predicted proteins | sample ArcOceMetagenome_FD_87163 | JGI IMG/M metagenome (GOLD analysis project Ga0115005, IMG submission 87163) | Marine eukaryotic phytoplankton communities from Arctic Ocean - Arctic Ocean - Greenland ARC118M Metagenome | ecosystem: Environmental > Aquatic > Marine > Oceanic | place: Arctic Ocean...
ACAATAAGCCACAACACGCTACTTGTACATACGGTATGTGGTATGTACAGACAGTACATATAGTTAGTACAACGTTGTGTGTGATAATGATGAGATGTTTCATTAAGCCACTTCACTGTTTTACTAATCTCCTGGTAGTATCTCCATTTTGCTGTAATTCCTTTTCAACAAGTCAACACCCTTTTCTTCCAGAGAAACAGCATCACCATGTTCATTACAACCCATCTTCACATACCGGTATTCGTACGTCTACATTCTTGTCAGCAGGCAGAGAACAGCGTATTTCTTCATCGAAAGAAATAGATCCAGCCGAACAAAAGCTTATTGCTAATGAGGAAACAGTCCGGCAAAAAAGATTAGGACAGTTGAAGCAACGTCTTCATAAATCAGTCAGCAGGGAAGATCGCATCTCCATTCTAGAATTAAAACTAAAGAAGGCCGAGTCCATGCCAGAGTCTGAATCAGCTGAATACATGACGAAACCTGAACGGGAAGAATTGAAAGGTTTGCAAAATGTCAGAGAAAAATTTGAAGAGCAGTACGACCCACTGACGTTTACAGAAGAGCATTTGGAATTCAAGACTATGCACAATGATGCATTCATACAATTATCCCGATATTGTGAAAGAGAACGAAACCGACTGAACTTTGAAAAAGAGAGTACACGTACCGGTACATCTTGTGAAGAAGAAGAGCCAGTGCTAGCCAATGTATTTTTCTTGGACGGTCCTGATGGAGGCACAGCTTCTGCATTAATTCATCAGGGGGAGTTCGATGCTAGTCAGTGTTTTGTGGCGAATCGGCACGAGTCCAGCTGTGAGTCATTGAGAATATCAGGTGGGGGCATGTTGCCAGATGAAAACGTTGTACATGCTACAGCGGCAGAGGCGCTGACAATTACCGCACCTATTTCCCTCGAAGGTGTGGAGGGAAAGTTTGCAGGTAAAGATAATGTTGATGTTGCATCATTTGCTGGGGAAGATGGCGCTCTTGCCCACGTAGATTTTGCTGCGTATTATTTTGATGGTTGTGGAGGTTTCGTCCCACACATTGTTGGCATGTTGTCGGCAGCACTACTGCGGACAACATGTGATGCATCGAGGCCAATAGCTGTGGGATATAGTCTTCTCGGAGGCAACAAGGATGTGGTGGCGAAAGAACTGGTCGTCTCGCGGGCGCTGACCATCATCGCACGTAAGAGAGGGATGAGAATGGTGCACGTCCTTGATGATCCCTTGCGATACGGGATTTCGTCCGGTGTTGAAAAGGTTGGTGGTTCGGGAGGGCAAGGTGGTGGAACATTCACCACTTGGCTCCTTCTACAGCCTGAAGACTGACATGGAAGTGGCACCCTCGAGTGCATTGAAGAGGTACTCTACACGTACACGTACAGTAATTATGTTCGTATATTCAGCGGAAGTTTGACAGCAAAAATAAGTTATCTAAACAGAAAGACACTACACTGTACGTGTACTCGTACACGTACTACTTTTCCTTTGTTTTCTTGGCAGCCTCAGCGGCCTTTCTCTTCATTCTCTCTCGGTGTGATATTTTTGCATGTTTCTTTGATGCCTTCTGCTCTGCATCCTTATCAAGAGCTTCCTGGAGAACTCTCTCTTCGTCGTCAGCTTCCTTTTGGCATCGTACGCAGTGGCGACTTTTCTTTGATTCACGGTCTTCGTAACAAGGAAGATCAGGCTTTCGCAGTTTCGGTGGTTTTTGTGCTGGCGGTGGTTCTTTCCACCAATCCGGTGGTTCCACAAATCTCTTTGACATCGACTTGCAAGCCATCTCTACATAATCCAACAGGGCATTCCGGGAAACGTATTTGTCATAAAAAGCTTTTGCATTGTCGGCAATTATTCGGCATTTGTCATCGTTTTCTCTGCACCACCTTATTTTTTCTTCCAAGTCTGATAAATCATCTTTGACGGGCACGTGATCAACATAGGGTTTAAGCAGAGGAATGTACCACATGGTATCAGCAACTTGACGTGATTCCACTTTGAGAATGACACTTCCAAGTCGCATCATAAAGCCGTAACGACAAGCAGCGCAGTGACCATCGACGTACACTAGATACTTATATTTTGATTGTTCGTAAATTGGGGTGAAGTGATGTTTTCCTAGTATGCACAAAATGAGATGTTGGATTATTTTCAAATCAATTATCGTGATGAAACCAGCAAAACAGCGGGAGGAGTTGACTTACCTGCAGTGAAATCAAACTTCTTAGATCTCAAAAAAGTCATTGGTTGATCTGCAGTTTTCTTGTCTCTTAAATTCCATCCAACAATTGCTGCGTCGAGAAATGGCTCGTCTCCTCCTTTCTCGGGGTCATTTGCCCAAGTATGGCTGTAGTAAGCTATCTTGAGCCTCTGATTGGTGTCAATTGTAGTCCCCCCACCAGTCGCAGTACCACGAAAGAAAGCGGTGGCTACACGATTGTCGTCCCATCCTCTTTCGAATTTTCTAAAGTTCTCCTCTGTAAATAAATCACGAGGGTTGGATGAAAACTGAGCTTTGCCCTCCGCATCTTTTGTATGCATAAACGTCCCTGGAAAGACAAGACCACCTTTGCAAGTGGAAATAGAACAAGGATGTGTGAGTTTCTGTGATATACATGCAGAGTGTAGAATAATGACGAGACTTACATGCTCCTTCCCAATCTTCTGATGATGGCCACGGTATGTCTGAAAATCTCTTTTCAGACGCTGCATAGAATGAAACAATGGGTGCATAAGATTTGAATTTGTGCTCTTCTACAAGATCCACATCTTGCTCAGGATCGCGATCATCTTTATCAAAAATGAAGCCATAGGGCTCTACCGGTACTCCTCTTTCCACATTGATCTTTAATTGGGGATAATCTCTTTTGTTAAGGAAGAATTCACAGTCTGGGATTGTGCGTTCACGGCATGCTTCCCCAAGCATGTCACGAAGTGCAGCTAAGAATTGATCACCCCAATACTGCATTTTGTCCATATCCTCTACCTTTGCAAGCTCGTTACAAATGATATTTCCATTTGCCCACCACTTGGACTTATCCTTTTCGATATTTTCTTCTCGATACAACCCTGCCTTTTGGGTATAGTACGAGTCCAGCGAGCCGTCTCCCTCCAGTGTTAATTTATCGCCCCATGTATTCCTATAGTTTGAGTTGACAAAGGGTGCAAATATTCTGAGTTTTCCATCCCTAATCATGACAAATATCCCACATTTCATATGAAAAAACAGATATTTCAATGTATTCATAGTCGACTCTGTCGTGGTGCATCTATGAATTGGTTGGTCGAGACGAAAATTGATAGCATCGTATACGTTCTTCGCCTCTTCACTTTCGTAAGCATTTTTTGTTGCTTTGGATGCTTCTGGATTCTTCAAATAATCCTTGTCCACAGGCTTGGTAAAAGAAGGCTCTTTCCGGGCTGCATGTATAGCAGGAATAAGCATCTTTTCAACTTGAGTCCATGATGTTAACATGGTGAATATATGCATTAGTTGCGGATTATCGGGGTTGCTTCCACCATTGTATGTGTTGTATTCTTCCATGAAGGCGAGGCATTCGGCCCTGGAATTAAATCGTGGAACTCCGTTTGGAAATTGTGAAGTCGCGTCAAGCCAGTTGGCTGAGTCTCCTTTGGAGCCGAACATGCCGCGGATCTCAGGAAGTAGCATGCCTTCATCGGTCATTTTGCGTATTGTTTTTTAATTGTTTGGGAAATCTCTTGACTTGGGAGTCCAAATGGTTTTAGTGTAGTGATATCAAGCGGTGGTGGGATGATTTAATTTAAGTGAAATTGAAGGCTCGATGCTATTACAATAGCTATCAATACTGTATCTTTATTTCGTGTACCGTACATAGTGATGGTTTTGACGTGCTCACAATTTCAAAGTGAGCAGAAAATACCTGAACAATAGGGATAACACCGACTCGATCGAATGAATCGATCGATTCGATCGACTCGACTGCAAGACTGCCCCATCATCTCTCTCCGCTCCATCACGGTGTTGGTAAGTACATCAACATTACCTCGCTTGATTACACACACGTAACACGTATTATACTACAGCCAGTACGGTAGAACACAAAGCAAAGATTGAAGATGTACCATAACCATCCCAATCAAAAATAGATTCCGTTGAGTACGAGAGCAAAAAAATCACTGCCTAATGACTAAACGTACTTGTGCTACAAGCCCCAATCACTTCCTTCGAATAAATGGATCTCGTCATGTCACGTGCATTCTCATGACAGTTTTCATTAATGTATTCGTTCTACACTGTGGTTTAAGCACTGCTTTCCAGATTAAATTACCATATGTCGAGATAAAATATGGTGTCCAAAGATCGAGAGCTTCTAAACATCATCTCTTTTCTACTTGTGCTGATAGACCAGACCAATTAGACTCGCACTCGTCCTGGGAAGAGTCAATGAGGCAAATGGCAGCAGAAGCGCTCGTTCCAGTATTCTATCCCACTAATATCAGTGTCTCAGATAGAAGTGACAATAGCAATCTCAGAAATACCGAATCGGGAAATTCTATTGATCCCGAGAAGGCATTGAAAAAATTACTTCGTCGCTTTCAGAAAATTATTACTTCATCGGAGAATACCACAGCAGAAGAGAGGCGTGCTTCGAGAAAGATGTTAGCAGATCTTGTCTTGGGAACTGCAATCATGAGGCTTCGGCATTATCATACTCTCCTTGCAATTATAGACACAAAACAGAGTGAGTCGAGCGATAGCTTACCGTGCAATTATGCATTGGCAGTGAAGGATGTTGAACCAATAATGGGTCTAGTAGGTGATCACAACTATGAAGTAAATGCGCTGGCAAATGAAGATCATAGAATGAATGTAGTCAGGGCTATGGTTGATATCCACTCGGAATACATGAATGCACGTATTGGTATACAGCGAGAATGTGATCGTGATACACCTACACCCACGGACCCTATACTGAACTATACCTCCGAGAAAGGCACTACTGAGCGCATATCCATTCTTTACAGTCTTCCGATATTTTTTGTCGAAATGATGATTGAGCAATATGGTGAAAAGATCGCTGAGGAAATGGCGATGGTCTTTAATGAACCTGGACCAATCACAATACGTCGGAATGGGTTCAAATGCCCTTCAGATGATATTTTGTGTAAACGGTTGTTGAATGATGACTCCATCACAGCAAAACCGGTTTATGTTTCTGAATTGGGACAAAGCAAAGACTCCATTTCCTCTCTTTCTTCTGGAGGATGCATCAGATTAGTGGTCAATGATTCATGGTCTCCTTCCAAAACATCCATCTGGTCCTTAAAAGCTTGGAAAGATGGTTGGTTTGAGGTGCAGGATGCCGGATCTCAGTTCATTGTAAAGGCAACTGAAGCAGCAGGTGGGGATTGTGTGGTGGATTATTGCGCGGGAAATGGTGGTAAGACGTTTGCACTTGCCTCTCAAATGTATTGTGAACAAGAGCTAGAGAAAGGGGGTACTATAGAGGATAGAAAGGGTCTAATTGTTGCGCACGATATTGTAGAAGAACGGCTGCGACAATTGCGAGGAAGTTTTGACAGAATCGGTCTTGGTTCTGATGACTCAAGCCCTGCATCTTCCAACGTTGTTGTTACGACAACTCTGGACCCCGAAATATCGTTAGAGAAAGAAATGGCCGATGTCGTCCTTGTAGATGCCCCTTGCTCGTCCACAGGGGTCTTGAGGCGTCGCCCTTCGCAGAGATTCAAATTAGACAAAGACGAAATTTTTAATGAATTTCCACCCCTCCAAACATCCATATTGAAGGAGGGAGCAGAATTAGTCAAGGTTGGTGGGAGGCTAGTGTACGCAACGTGTTCAATCTCCCATCTTGAAAACGAAGACGTGGTGAAGGCATTTGAAAGTTGTGATGATTTCATCACCAAATGGGAGCGATGGCATTTCGATGACGGGGAAGTTAAAGCAGCAGCAGTCAGAGAATTAGGACATTGCCGGGCCCTGTTACCAAATGTGAATGGTTCCGATGGATTTTTCATTGCTCGTTGGAAGAGAATAAGAGCGTGATTATCAACATGATATCTCAATAATTGTATCAATGCAACTGAATCGTTCGGCTAAATGAACTATTTAAAACCTATGACATTTGGCTTCATTGTACTTATACTTGAGATCTTCAAGCTGGTCGAAAAACTCAAGATCAAATGAATTCAACTTTATTCTCAGTCGTCTGTTCTCATCTTCTAGGTTTTGGACTCTTTCTTTCAGGGTTGTCTTCAACGCTTGCGCCTTCTCTAATTATGTTATTTGCATTTTCAATTTTGCCATCTCCGTTATGGCTAGAATGAACACTCAAACCAGTCGAAGTTAAATCCTTCGGCTTGCGATCCTTCGCACAATTTTTGAAGATAATCGATCCTTGATATATTTAAAATTAAATAGGGGTCTGAATCAGTTGTAAAATCAGAAGCTCAGATGGATGGACTTCTTTTTGAATTTGTCCAGGTAAGATTGTTCATTGTCGGGTCGGCTACTGTAATGTTGATGTATGGACAAGATGTTTTATCGCTAGGAGTAGATGGAATGTTGATCTGCACCCATGTCTAATCCACATACTCATACAGTATGAACAAAGGATATATGAATATCAAAGAGACCAACGGACTCTTAACAGCCCCAATTACGGCCGGGCTCCTATTTACGGCATTGCCGTGTTCCTATTTACAGCTATCCTCCTATTTACAGCATTGCCGTGTAAAGCTACGTGACTATTTACAGCTAGGACCAACGCCCTATTTACAGTCACAAACCGGTCAAAGTCATGCAGACTGAACCTAAATCCAATTAGCCATAAACATCTAACTAAGTAAGCTTCACTACTACACGTACTTACGCTTATCAATATAGAATTCCTAATAACATTCTTTGCTTTCCTTTTGAATTTATTTTGCATTATCTAATACACGTACGGGGACGTGTATTTATATTTGCAAACACATTTGTGAAGTATGATATGTGTCGATCAAAACGGTGAAGATAGTCTCGCCATGATGATTCAGTGTAGAAAGTAGGATGTAGCCGACAAGCTGCCTTAACTCAACCTAGAGAGTCAAAAACCCGCGCACTGCGACACGGAAGGTAACCAATTTCTGCGTGAAACGCTCACGGTTTGCGTTATCTAAACTTCTTTGCACATCTTCCAAAAGTTTGTTAAAGGCGTCATTCAACGCCTGTTGATTCTTTGGTGCCTGGGTGCTAATCAAATGATCCTTATAAGCTGTGAAGCTTGACTCACTAGCCATCATCAAACTTAGCATTGGTTTGATGACAGCCCAATGGTGTTGAGGGGCACCAAAAAGCAAAAGGTTGAACAGAGTAGATGTCAAACTTGAGAACAGATTTGGTTGTGCGGATAGATGCTAAAAAGGACCAAGGTATGAGTGTCAGAAAATAGACCAGACGCTGTGTAAAAATAGATAGTGATAAGTATGAATTGAACGTACCTTATTCAAATTGTGCATCTCAATCTTGTCCTTGTTCAGATTTTCGTAATAAAACGTCGCAAGATGATCAATTGCACTGGCACACAAAGAGCTTAGCTGAGGATCACTGGCTTGAAGACCTTCATGCACTGCGTTCATGAGCTGCATCAAAACATTGGTGTCCAAAGCAAGAACACTCTTGATGTGATGCCGGAAGAAGATCGAGATGAAACCGAAATAAGCTTTACTGAATTTGGGGTAGGCGAGGACCTCCTCTACGGGTGTAGAAAGAATCATCTGAAGGGCAACATCAAGCGCATTGTCCAAACAGGGATCGTTGTACAGCGCAAATACTCCAAAGCACACATAATTTCCACTCAGAGTTGAAGTCAGAACACTGAGAGAAATGGACATGGCTTTATATCTTTCCTTATAAATATCGCCCTGAGGAAGGGGGGCTGCCAACAATCTTCGGCCAAACGCGCATACGACGTCACTCGTAGAACGAAAAAGCAGGATTCCATTGGGGCTACTCTGATCAAAGTTCACGCGGTTTGCCTTATTGTGACAGAATTCTTGCAAGAATCGAAGCAAGCTCACAATTACGTCTACTTGGTCATGCCATGATTCTGCAACCTTGGCCATCAATGGAAGATGTGCTGGGTACATCATTTCGAATAGCATGGCGTACGACTTTTTGTTGTGTAGGCTTGAGGCAATACCCCTCAAGTCCCGAAAGACTCCAATCAATGGTCTCCTCGCGGCCTCGTTGCGCAAGTCATTAGCTGACAAATTCCCAAGCATTTTGAGATTGTTAATAATAGGCTCTACAAACTGTTCAAAAGTTAGACCTAACTTTTCTGCTCCAGTTGGCGATAGCAAAAGTCGCGCAAGTGTTGCATGGAATGTTGTCCTATACCTGACATTAGCTGGCGCTGCTAGGAAGGGGAAATGATCTTCTGTGTGGTGACGAGCTAAAAATTTTACAGTATCAAGAGTCAGCAAAAGCTTCGAACTGCTGTATCCCCCAGCCATATCCAACAGCAGGTCAAGAGTCTTCTGAATAATCTCAGTTTCCTCTGGCCAAAATTTCAAGTTATTCCCAACCTTAGTGACGATCAGGTTTGCAACTGTGGCGTGATCGCCCATCCCCAAATGTTCAAACATTCTCTGGTAAACTTTTTGTTTCGTAGATGGTCCAGAATCCAGTTTTGAGGCCATGATTCCAACTACAGAAAGAGAGTTTGTTACGGATCCTGGATTGGCAACCTATGCCGAATACAAGTGAAAGGTTGGTGTTGATATGGAATAAATTTCAAATTGTATTTCTTTCGATCAACTAAAATCAAACATACCTGATCCCACATAAACATGTAAACTCTACGAAAGTTTTGGAAGTAATACAATAGTGCTAGCTCCAGTTTTGGGTCGGCTTTCCCAACCCCGTTAGAAGAAGTTAGGCGGTAATCAACGCATTGGGCAAGTTGTAACGCCCGTTGGCTCAAACTAGCATCAATTGTCTCGTCACCATCCCCTAAGTGAGCTGAAGACCAGCTGTGTCCGCCAACAATAGTTCCAATAATGTACGTCAGCCATGTTAATTGCCCTTCAATGATACAAATTTGTCTCGAAAGTTCGGATGGGGCATTCTCGGTGCTTGAAGAGCCAATGTGACCCAAAGCCTGGCGATACTGATTCAACAGCGGATCGAATTTGTTCAAGATAAATTGCGCCACTTCCGCGTATTTGAACCTGCAAATCACAGGAAGACGATCCAATTGTTCCTTCAGCGACCCATCATCATCCAATGGATCATCAAGTCCTCCATCACTATTGACCACCATTTCTACAGATCCAAGCATACTCTCTATGTAAGCATCCACAACGGTGAGAACTTGCTTCTCAAGCGACTCCGCGTGTCCCCGAACTCCAGTATCTGGTCGCACATATGGAACCGCAGCAACAAGACGCCCCCACAATGCCAACAAGTAGTGAATTGAGTTTGTGCAATACTGCCAGTTTCGGATAGATTGGACTGTAAAGCTCGATGCAAGTTCAAGCCATTCCAAGTATCCTTCTGCTTTGACAAGTTCGCTAAGTTGGTAATTAGCCTTTAATCTCCCCAACAAACGACAGAATTGATGGTAGTTATCCTGATGCTGAAACCCAGTTTGATTCAATAATAAGAATCTGATACCAGTCATGACTCTCCCCAAAAAGGCTCCACGATCTTTATCCGTCGGAAAGAGAGATCTACGCACCGAGCACAAGAGAATAATAGCTTCCATAGCCTTTGACGATCTGGGGGGTTCAGTGGTTTTGTAAAATTCAAAAAGCAGCTCAATGGTGGATGAGTCTTGGAGGACGCTCCTCCATGATGTTGGTGCTTGGATGGTACCTACGTCCTCGGTTGATTCGTCTGGGTTTGTGCCGATAAAGTCGAAATTCAGACACCGCACTGTAAGACCCAGCGCCTGTTCGCCAAGGATTGCTTCTTGCCTACTTTCCGCGACTGCCGATGGAAACATTGGAAGAAGACAGGAGAGGGATGAGATGAAGAGGTTAGAAAAGAATCCAAAATCAAAGCAATACATAAAATGATGGATGCAACTTGATCCTGAAATCAACGTACCAATCGCACGCGTTTGCAATTGCTTCAAGGTAGTCAAACCCAACTGAAAAACCTTGAACAAACACACATCCCTAAAACTAACACTCGTCTTACGATGCTGCGTCAACGTCCGTCCACTCGTCGGAATATTCAACTCATCCACCAACTGATTCAGAATCTTGAGTCCGAGAATGCAGTGGTCCACGGTGGCCTGGAGGAACTTGGTCACGTCATCCGCCAGCTCGCGATGGGTTTTATCATCGAACCATCCGAGTTTTGTGATCCGGCAAACTAGTTTGATGAGAGAGTTGACGACAAAGTCTTGGAGATTGGGTCCCTGATTGGCGAGATATGCGAGGACGTAATTGCGAATATCGATGCGTTGCGGGACGGTGAAGTTGTTCCAGTGGGAGGTGATGAGCTCTGTGAGAGAGTTGGAAGCGACGACGCGAGCGTATTGTGAGGATGAGTGGTCTAGAATGTATTGGCACTGGGGAATGTAATCGGCGGAAGATTGGAGGGACAAGAGCCGAGATTGAGCCTCTGCTCGAGTTATCGTCTCTCCATTTTCACCAACGGACGCTGTGCCGACGTAGAGAGTTTCACAGAGAGATTCGACTTGGGATAATTGCTGGGCATCCATTTTGAAATGATTCTGGGCAACACAAACGGTGGTCGGATAGGATGAATTCAATGGGAAATTATTGCAATACAATTAGAATTGCCGGTACAGTAGCAGCGAGCGGTTTGTAAAGCTTGAGTCGCGTCTCCGTCGGCGTTACTGGCCAAAAATCAAGGACTGATTGATAAAGCCAAAAACAATATTAGCTGCAGAAATTGGCTAAAGTTTCTACTTGATTGGAATCGGGAATTAACAGATGAAGCGACGATGGTGTGTACCGGTAAGTAGACTGTACTCTGTCGTAATTCTACGTGAGGAACCGAGATGGATTCGTTAGTTTATGCTCTTGTTGAGATTTATTGTGATGTGGTTGTTGAGATGATGAGGGTCGGTCGGCGTTGCCACAACAGGAGGGGAGAAAATTCGCACCAACAGACCGGACAATACCAGCAGATCTTTCATAACCGTATTTATTTTATAAATTAGACCAAGTAAGTACAGAAGCACCAGTGGTTTAGTGGTAAAATCCGACGTTGCCATCGTCGGGCCCCGAGTTCGATTCTCGGCTGGTGCACATTTTGTACATGTGATTAAACAAAATGAGTGGATTTATCTCTTTTTGTTTCTTGATTGAGTCTTTGGCAGCAGATACACTCTGTACCTACCGGTACCGGTACCTGATATCATATTGAATATGCACTACTTATGCACTCTACGTTTTCAAACACTATCCAATACTCCACCGCCCACATATTTAGGCGGCAGTTTTTGATTTTTGAAATCACTTTTGGATGCCACATTTTTGAAATACACCCTGGGGTTTCTGATTCTGATGCATTGTTCGTCCAGTCGTTGGACCGCAAGCAATGCCGGGAAATAAATCCGAAGACGAAATCAGCAATGTAAGTCGGCACAGTATTATGCGTGTATACCTTTACATGAATTCTTCAAAAGATTACAAGATTTTGAATTGATCTTTTTTCCATTTCACCAAAATAGCTGTACAATGCTCTCGACGATCGAGACCAAACAATAACTGAGCTCGAAAAGAGGCTTGAAAGTATTATTGATTCGACAGAGGGGACAGAAAAAGACCTTAAACTGGAATCTGATCTCGAGCAGGCTAGAAATGAAATCATCCAGCAACGCCAAGTGATTTCTGAGCTAGAGGCTCAAGTCGGTCAAAATGCCGTGCAGAATGATAATGATGCAGCTGACTTGAAAGATATGAGGGATCAAGTAGAAATAAAGAACAAGATTATAGAATCTCAGAGAAAACAACTATACGAAGCCGAGCAGAAGGTTAATCATGTATACAGTCAGAACAAGTCAGGAAAGGGTGAAGTATATCGGTTGGAGACAGAGAACCTACGGTGAGTTAGGCTTTGAATGGGATGTTTCATTGCTAGCATCGTGTGCCCTGTTTATAAGTTACCATTGACAGTCAATAATTGCTCATTCTACTCACCTTTCTCTGTGAAAGACTGCGGGAACTAGTTCAAGAACTAGAAGGAAATGAAGAGGATCTCGTCGAAGAAGTTGGAAATATTGCCAATGAAAGGTATTCTCTGGGACTGAAGCATCAAGAGAAGACTAGAGAAGTTGAGGAAATGAAGTTTTTACTTGATGAGAAATCCAATCAGTGCCATAGTTGTGAATCTGAAAATGCCCTTTTGGTTGGAAAATTAAGCACGTATGAAAGGAATGAGAGCGACTTGGTGCAGTAAGTCAACTATTTGGTTGTTAGTTTTGTTCCGCATATCATTGTGCGCTCATTCTGCCCATCGCATTGAAAGGAAATTGATTAAAATGAATGAGGACCATGAGTCAGAAGTTGAGATACTCAGAAAGGATCTTGAAAAGGAACGCCGTAGGACGCAGGATGTTGATGTGAAAGCAGCTTTGTCTTTTGGCAAAACTGTTCAGGAGGATCAACGTTTACAAATGGATCAATTGAAAATTGAACTAAAATTAATGAGTGCCAGGGTGAAGAAATATGAGGCTGAAAACAAAATGCTGAAACGAGATGTCGGTAGTGCTTGCCGTACATTACATGAAGCGAGGCTTGAGAAGACGGAGACGATGCTTGAAATGGAGTCAAAGCAGTCGACGGTGACTCGCAAGCTACACGAGCAGATCCAAAATATGAACTCAGAGGCTGAAGAAATGAAGACAAAATCTGCAGATCTTGAGCAAGAAACAAGTCAGGTCCGTGATCGATTACGAGCCTCAGAAGCACGGAATTCTTGGTATGAAAGAGGAAATGGACTCTCCGATGTAGTCCAGCATCAGAAGCAACTCGAGGCAGATATTCGGCGGAGAGAATTGGACAGAAGCAAGCTACTGGTAGAAATAGGACAAAAAGAAGATAAGATTTCACTTTTAGTAAAGACCTGTGAAATTCTGAAAAAAAGTACTCCTGAAGGTGCTCCGATTCCAATTGATGAAGACGAGCTGAGAGCAATGCTGAGATTAGAAGAAAATAGCCTTTGTGCTCAGAACAGGGAATTTAATCAACAAATTGATACACTCGAGGATGAGCGTAATAGACTTCTCAAGCGGCTTAGGAATAATGCAGCCGTATTGTACGAAGATGGTTTGTGTATCGGTCTTTCGTCAGCTCAAACGGAACAAGTGATTGAGTTTGCTGGAAACTTGAAGGACGGTTCAATACAGCTACCAATGACCGACAAGAGTGTGAAGCTAGGTGCTGAGTTGGAATCACTAAAGATTCGTAGGCAATCCGATCTCTGCACAATTGATAGACTTGAGAGAGAAATAGAAGCGTTGAAGATTATGAACGGTTTTGATGGCAAGACCATGGCAACAGAGCTTGGTATTCTCAGGACGACCCTGAAAGATATCCAGGCTCAAAACAACTTCCTGCAGGAAGAATTGAAAGCAATGGCGAAATCCAAGAAAGAGCAATGCTCCAGTACTACGTGTACACCAACAGAATCTAAAAACCTCGAAATTTCGCATTCTGCGAGAGAAAAGCTTGAAAAGATTCTCGGTGAATGCTTACAAGCAACGATCACACCATTTCAATTGTCAGTTTTCTTACAGAAGCATGAAAAGATAGAGAAAGAGCTTTGCGCTGCTCGAGAATATCAGACGTCAGCTCGTGCACCAAACGAAGTTATCATGAATGATAAACGAAACCTCGAGCTGGAGATACAAGGAACGAATCATGACCTGCAACTCTCCAAATGCCGTATAGCAGAGCTCGAATCACAGCTTTTCGAGCGAAACAAGGTTGAGTTAGAGAAGGAACTTGAATGCTTAACCACAACAGCAAAGGTATCGACAAGAAGTGCGCACGTGCAGGTTGACGCCGATCGGGCTGAGACTAGAAGAACGGAGCTTGAACTTCAAGGAACAAAAGAGGCTTTACTAGCTAGCGAGCGTAAATCATCGACTTATGAGAACAGAATAAAAAGACTTCAAGAAACTCTCAAGCAACAATCTTTGGTCCACGATGATAAGAAGAGGATAGTGATGGCTCATAGTGCGCTGAAGTCTCTTTTGGATGAAAAAAATCAATTGATTGCCAAATACAGGAGAAAGGATACTGAGAACAAACAGGCCGAGAAAAGTCCAAATAGACCAAGATGCGGACATTCCTGCACTGTCAACAGCATGGAGGAGATGAAGCCTCGAGAAGAAGCGGTCCAGGTACCTGTAATATATTCCCTAGTTACGAGGCTTGAAGAAGCAAGTGATTTAGTGAAGGAGAAAGATGCCACTATCCGAAGCCTGAAAGTCGAATTGCAGGATACACAGGGTAGAATGAAAACAAGCATTATGCAGCATTCTAAGACATGTGAAGCTCTTCAACACTGCAAAGACGAGGAGGAACGTTTATCAAACATAAGAGTAATGCTACAGGAATCACTGGATGATAAATGTGTCAAGAGTACTTGTCAAGTAACTGATCTTAAAAATCAGATCAATTTAAGGGATGAAAGAATTGACTGTCTGTCGAAGTCCTCGCAGCGTGTAAAGGGCGCTTTACGTTCGAAACATGAAGAACTGATCAAGCTTGGAGCCATCGAGGCAGACTTACAGCGTACGAAAAGTGCGCTGAATGCTATACGACGAAGGAGGGCTAATGGTGAGAAAGCCCTCTCCACATCGCAGCAAAAATGCGCCGATACTTCCGAAGATAATGAGAGCCTGCACAAAGAAGTATGTGACTTACAAAAACAATTGACCCAAGCCAGGGATGAAAAGAGGATACTTGAGAATCGCTATAGAAGAGCAAGTGCCAAAATACGAGAACTGACCACGACTGTCGGTAGCGCTTATGACGAGAGCAAGATTGAAGGTATCGAAGATGATTACAAGACGGTTATTCGTTCCCTAAAGACCGAAATTTCAGAGCTTCGAGGAATTGTGGCTGCTTGCAAACTAAAAGAAGAGGCTGATGAAATGCATAAAGCTGCCAATCTCAATCGGAACCGCAAGAGCAAAAGCAAAAGCGATGTGCTTCAAAACATCTCGGGATCATATAATGCATTTCGCACTAAAGCTTCGAAGGGCTCAAAATCAAATGAGCTAACCAAGCAGATTCAAGAGAGCAGGAATGGATTCGAGCAAACGATAAAGGAACTCGCGGAAGAGTTGTGTAGTTTGAAAGATATAGTCAACGACAAGGACGAAAACATCACGAAGGTTGAAAGAGGCAATGCCGTTCTTCTTGAAAGGATCTCCTCCATGAAAGCATCAAAAGACAGTGAAATAGGGAATGATTCGTCATTGTTATCACGAGAAGCGGTAAGTGACAACCATATTCAGAATTATAAACGAAAACTTTTAAAAAAAGAATTTACAACTCATTCAGACCCCTACACGTACATCAAGATCGATGATCTTCAAAAATTGTACGAAGGATCGCAAGCCGAATTAGATCGGTTAAAAAATATAGTGGAGGATTTAACTTCGACTGGTTTGAGTGTTCAATCAAGCCATATCGAGGATATGGCAAAATTGAAAATGCAAATAACTCAATTTGAGAAGGCTCAAGGGTCAGATAAAGTAGAGGAGACAACCCTGAAAGAAAGAGTCCAAAACCTGGAAGACGAGAACATACGACTGAGAATAGAGTTGAATTCATTTGATCTTGAGTTTTTCGATCAGCTTGAAGATCTCAAGTATAAGTACAATGAAGCCAAATTGAAAGGTTATGGAGTGGTCTGTTAAATGTATTAGTTCATTCGCCGAACGAGTCAGTTGCATTGATATAGTAATTGAGTGTTGACACTTTCCTAATTTTTACAGAACCACACATAGTTCACATTCCAAATGGAATTGTTTTGACCTGCCATTTGGTGTAAGCATCACTAAAATAAACAATATTTTTCACAACGACCTCACTTTTCCACAATGGTACAGGCATCCCTTGGTAGATTTGTGCTTTAAAATTGAAACATTCCTTTATTTGAGGAGTAATCCAAGAGATTGAAGATGCTGCCACTGTAAACGAAGATAGAGACTAGCAGGTATGAAGATTCACTTGTGATTAAATCCAAGGCTCTGTGGATGCTGCGGCACCTGGATCAATCAGAGCCTGGAGGTGTTTCATTGCACATTCAGATATCATTGTCTTGTCCAGAAGATCACTCTCGTCACCACGAGACATGCCATAACCCCCCTCTAGAACAGATACTACACGACCTTGACAGCAAATATCTGCCACTTCCATTATCTGTAATTGCAAGCAAATTCATAAGCAATTTATTATTGAAGTATAATACCAAAGTAAATATAAAGCGTCCATTCTCACCTTACTCGTTGTCCAAGCGTAATCCTCAGGTGTTAAATCAATACCTTGAAGTTGGCGCCCATTTCTGTAGTGACGAGCATTTCCCACATCACCCCGGCATGCATCTAGGCCTATACTGAGCAGTATCAAATCTGGGTTAAAAGCACGAAGAGCTGGTAAAAGCCGCTGCTGTATGGATTGACGATAGGCCTCACGCCCAGTCCCATACAAGAAGGATGGTTGTGTCTTTTGTTTAGCATTGCTGCGTGAAGACTGAGCAGAAGGAGTTGATTCACTTTCTTTTACTGGCTCTTTCTCATTATAAGAAGATGAGGTATTTGGATCTTGCTCCAATGAACTTTCATCAGCAACTGAAATACCATTCGTAGATGTTGCGGCCTTCTGTTTTGACTTGTGCCTTGTATTGTGACGACTTCCAGGCACTGGAGACTGACTCCGAGATTTTTGTTGTGTATTTTTCCACATTGGAGCAATGGGGACATTGATAACATTGTGCGCAACGTCATCTTCGTCACCTGTTCCAGGATAAAACTTGAAACCATTTTGCTTCCCCCGCTTCTTATCGTTGTCGTAAAGATGGGCAGAGAAAAAGAACAGTCTACCAGGGTGATCACAATTCTTCACAATTTCTTCGGTACCATTCCCATGGTGAACATCGATATCAACAATGGCACATCTCTCACATTTTGGCCTGTGATTTTCATCAGACAGAGCATGCATCGCCCCAGCTGCGACATTGTTAAAGATGCAGAATCCACATGATTCTCCACCATCTAAGAGACCATTTATCCCCGCATGGTGACCGGGAGGCCGTGTGATACAAAATGCGTTTCTATTGCGACCAACTAATACACTGCAGAAAAAAATCAGTGAGTGTTTTTCGAGCTGTGAGGCATGCATCAAATGTCAAACTTACCAATCAACGGCATGCTTCACCGCACCTGCTGCTCTACGAGCTGCACGAAGCGATCCTGAACTGAAAGAAGTATCCGAATGTGATCCTTTCTTAACGGATGGTTCTCTCATAACAGTCCTTTGAACCTGAGGTAGAAGTTGAGGGAGTTAGTATCAATTTCAACCTCGTATTTGAATCTGCCTCCTTCCACATCTCCAACTTACCATAGGCGTGAAGGGTACAATAGACGGGACACTTTTCTTCGTATTGGCTTGTTCTTCGAGGTGCCTCTTTTCCAGCTCTTTGCTAAGATTGTTCACAAACGTCAGATACTCTGCACTGTGGACCCTGCTCAAGAATTCCAGAGAGGCCCTGTCAAACTCTGTCGACAATTGGATTTCATTGTCACGCACGTATTTGTTATCAGTCTCACGTAATGTCTTCAAAATTGCATTGACCCGATCAGGCGCCTCCCAGTCCGTGTCAAACTTTGGTAAATGTTCTAGGCACTCTGGATGATGCAAAACCAATGTACGGGCTTGGGGAGAGAAACGAAAGAGATTCAACCGACAATGGGTCTTGTTCTCGACTCTCTCTGTCACTGACAATTTGTGCAGGTCATTGTTATGATCGTGTAACTCCGTCGGACAAATGCCATCACAAACGTCATCGAAGCCCTCTACAGCAACATCAAGCGGACGTTTAAATGCTTTACTGAATGAAGAGCTTCGAGCACCATTTTTCAATAGAAATTGCACACCTAACATGCCGATTTGTCCAGCGCGCATAGACCAATGCAACGGAGTTTCACCTAATTGGTTTCTAGTATCTAACAAAATTCGAAAAAGAAACGCTTGTTAGTTGCATGGTTGAGATATATTATAGTATACCATTGGCAAAATAAATAATACTTACCCAAAGCACAATTTTCCATAATTAGGATCTCCATGACCTTAACATTTCCAACTCTCGCGGCCCAATGGAGTGGTGTATTACCAAAAGCATCTGTAGCGGTCGCAAATGCACCCGCAGATATTAAAAGACGAGCCATCCTCACACCGTCTTGTAATGTCACTGCCGCGTGCAAAGGATTGAACCCAAGTTGGTCGAGCGCATGTAGATCTGTTTTCAGTTTATCGCTGCCTCCATGACTCATGTTTTGATAGCTTATTATGATTTTTTCCACATCTTCATACAAGCCATTACAAACCGCCACGTGCAAAGTGCTCCTATCAGTACCTTTATTCGTTGATAACTTCTCATCCATTTTCTCCACTACTCCTGATTTCACATTATCAGAATCAGATGATTCCACTTTCTCTTTGATTTTTACCTCGCTGATAATGAACAGATCGCGTGGAATCAATGACAACGTTAATATAAAGTCAAAATATGGTAATGGTTTTCGTGACAAACTCAAAACTCACCTGCTGAGAGCTTCAAGCTGACCATCCCAAGGTGTAACAGGTTCGTGCCCTATATTCCTCTTCCTAGAATCATTCTGCTGCAAATTTTCTGGATTAATTATTTGCAAGCTCCCTCCTCCTCTGCTACTTGCCATCACAGATGCAGCAGTACCATCAGCGGTAAAATCATTCTTCAATTGGACTACGTTCAAATCACCGTTCCTAATTTCTGGAGGTGGAGTAGGCCTCCTCGTCATTTCTCCAGACTGCATTATTCCACTGCCACCGCTGGCAGCAACACCAGCCAACATCTGTGCAGCAGCAATCTCAATTGCCTTTCTCTTCCCGCAAGCTGCAGGTGATGGTTCCGGAAACATATTATTCTTAATCGTCCGGTCTGGTTGAGGAGCGACAATCTTCATTTGCGAGTGAATTTGATGTTGATGCTGACTATGTAAATTCATACTGTTTGCAGACATGGGCGTTGCAAAATTTGTCCCCATGGAAAAAACACCCGTAGAAGCAGGTGTCCCATGTGCATAAGCAGACTGAACTGACTGAGCCGAATACACTCCACCAACTTGAGGATTATGCCCAGGGGGAGGGGACAACATCGATTGTTCCTCATTCATGGTATTCACCTTACTCATCTGTGTCATCAATTGTGCAGCAGCTTGCGTCGCAGCTGCGGCCTGTCTTCTCTGTGTGGACATTGCCGTCGCTAACAAACTCTCCTGCTTCTTCCTCCCTTTTTTGACGTATGGACTTTGTCCCGATCTCCTTGCACTTGCAATAGGTAATATCTTTTTAGCTTCTGAAACAGTCCCCATTTCGACATCGCCTTTCTCACCCGAGAGACCCTTTTGAAGCTTTTGAAAATATTTCTGTGCGTGAGTGCGGGTTTGCACGACAGTGCGGGTTTTGACCTTTGCCGCAACTTTTTTCCATTCTTTGCCGTATTGTTGTAGGGCTAGGAGGAAAGCATTGTGCTCTTCTCTAGTCCAGCGGCCGGTGCTTTCTTGTCCTGTTTCGACAATTGTTAGAGATTGATTCTGTTTGGAACCGCTTGAAGGTTGTGGGTTTACAGATGGCATTTTAGCAGTGGAGGCATACATTGCCTGCCTTGCTTGATCTTCCTGGGATACATTAAATCCATGAGTTGGTCGATTACTGTCAGACATTGCAGAAATGATGGATGGTTTGAACTTTTACTTGCAAATGTTAGATGTGTTGATTCTAGATTCCAAGTCGTAAAATTTGAAAACTTTTTTGTGGCTAAATGGCAGGATGAATCTGACGGCAGCTAGAAGTACAATAACCCAAAGTTTCACACAACATCCAATCCGTGGGAAGCTTCTTTCGTTGACAGTATATACGTGCTGTATCCGATCAGATCAAAGATGAGTTTAAAGTGAGTACAGTATGCAAAGCGAAGGAGGTGACGTCACAACGGCAATTATACATCACAACTACATCACACACTGATGTTTTTTACACGAAATTGCTTTTGAATGAATCTGCAAAGGTAACCTCTGCTTTCAGTTCACCCACCCTCCAATGATCATACCCTTTATGTGCAATGACAACATCAGCTTTCTCAACTCATTTTATAAACATCTGATGGACCGCGCGCCATTCACGTTTCCGAAGCATTTCCACGTGCAGACAGAACAAATTAGAAAATCCAATGAGAATCCCGCCGCATGCGCCCCCAAAACACCAATCTCGACCTTAGCAGGATTCAGGGTAGAATAATCAATGATATTCCAGTTACAATTGCACACTACCTTCTTACCTTGCACAGGAACGGACTAGATAGACTCCTCGTCTATTGTTGATTTAAAAAGAATATTCTCGCTCATGATGTACCTAAAACAATTTACCAGCAAAGATGTCACCGCACCGCCCGAAATCTTTGGTGGCTGCTACGAATCCCGGAAGCGAAAGATATTCTGCTTTTTTGAATAGAGGGTGTTCAATGACCCCCCTTTCATTGATTTTTTGATTTTTTGGCACACATCCGATCCCGACCCCGAAAATCTGTACTGGTGATAGCCAATCAGATAGAGGCGAGTATTTTCGGCGCGTAACGTGTAGCGACGGTTTCATGTCACGAATCTCAAATCAACTTTCCTCTCAAAATTTTATGTCACTGTTATAAAAAACACACACTGAATTGGAAGAGCATCAAGAAAGTGACACTCTATCTACAACAGTCTACACTCTTACTAACGAACATTCAAACGGCACTTCTCATTAATTTCTAATTACCAGAACGTGTACCAGTTACTCAATCTCATATTTTTATACGTGCATTTGCTTCCGAAAACATGAAGATATATCAAGCATTAGCAGCATCGCAACTGATTTTTGTTGGAATAGCATCAGCATTCTGCCCCCAAAACTTTTCATCTAGAACATCAGTAGTACCAATGCTCAGCACCTCACCTGCACGTGTATCTCCTTTGTTTCCATCACCTCTATCAACCACAGTCACGACTCCAAATAGAATCCCCAACACTCAGCTTCATGCATACAATAGAGAGTCTGCAGATTCAAACTATCTACTCGACGAATTCCGAACAGCAGACGGAGAGATTATCAACCCTTATAAGGTATTGAAAGTCGGCAGACATG
>Ga0115005_10001091_pt1 | contig 21351 bp, 4 predicted proteins | sample ArcOceMetagenome_FD_87163 | JGI IMG/M metagenome (GOLD analysis project Ga0115005, IMG submission 87163) | Marine eukaryotic phytoplankton communities from Arctic Ocean - Arctic Ocean - Greenland ARC118M Metagenome | ecosystem: Environmental > Aquatic > Marine > Oceanic | place: Arctic Ocean...
CCTGAGATGTAACAACTTAATTTTTAAAGTCGTTGGAAAGAAAACACAGAATGTTAGTATATCGAGCATAATCCACGTCAGCAGCGCCATCGAGTCGAATTAAAAAATCATCCCCAACATTTGCCAGTGTAACGAACGTTATGCTGGTCGCAGTTTGAAGTACTTTGGGCTATACCCGCTTGAAGTCTACGTTTCTGATTGTGAGCGGTAAAAATATTAAAATTTTGTCATTTGGTTTTAGTAGAGTTTAGAGCTGCTTAATAAATTAATTAAAATCCTCAGTTATACGGAAAAATATAAATATGACTAGCCACGCAGTACGAGTAAACAACCGCGCCCCGATCACTCGCACGCTTTCTTTTTTGCTAGCGTTTATCCTTACATTTAACCCGATAATTCTCTCTGCGGGTGGAATTAAAACTAACGGCAAAACGAACACGGTTGTTACCACTCAGGATTCGCTTATTTCTGTTACAACCTCGACGATTAGCGGCAATAGTGCCTTCAATGCCTTTAGCACGTTTGATGTTGATCAAGCCGAAACGGCTAATCTTTACCTTCCCGACAATACGCGCAACCTGATTAATTTGGTTTATGACAAGCGCAGCGATATTAACGGTATTGTTAATAGTATCAAAGATGGCGTTATTGGCGGTAATCTGTACTTTGCTAATCCTTATGGAATTATCGTTGGTGAAGACGGTTCAATAAATACTGGTTCTTTATCTTTATCTGCTCCTAGCCAATCATTTATGCAGTCTATTTTTGATGACCGTGGGGAGTTAGCACCCGCTGCTTTGGTCCAGTTGTTGGTAGGTGAGATTCCTTTGTCCGACAGTGGATTGATTTCTGTCAAAGGTAAGATTAACGCGATCAATGATATTAATATAAGTGCAGCTAATGTCGAGCATGGCGGTGTCGCTGTGACGGGCGCTAATTTTCAAAGTTCTGCGATTGATTTTAGTGACTTGGTCAATGTGAATAGCGTTGAGTCTGCCGGTGCAATGGCTGTTAACAATGGCGTGATTGAGATATTTGCCAGCAATGAATTAACCGTTGATGGCCATTTACGCACCGATGGCGGCAACGGCGTTGATGGTGGTGAAATATATTTAGCGTCTGATGGCGATATAACTCTAAATACAGGGGCAGTAGTTAGCGCGCAGGGAAGAGGTTTTGATTCCAGTGGCGGTGTAATTGTTTCGATGGCTCAAGGGACTGGCATGTTGGCTGCCGGCGCCAAAATGAATGCTAGTGCTGGTGGTGCTGGTGATGGCGGTTTTATTGAATTCAGTGCTGTTGAGCATGTTAGTTTACAAGGTGGTGAGTTTAATGCGGGTGCTGTTGATGGTGCCGCAGGTTTGGTGTATATCGATCCCCCGTCAATTGATATCGCGGGTCTGAATTTACTGAATGGCAATACTAACTTGCTGATAGAAGCCGATGATACCGTTAATATACTGGCGGGCTCGATTGTTTCTTCACGCAATATTTTGGATGTAAATAATGGGACTGCGCACTTGGTGGATAACTCTATTGGCGACTCCGGTGATATTACTATTTGGGCGCCGCATATTAATATTGCGGAAGATGTGCAGATTCTAGCTCACGAAATTGGCGGTACTTCGCAGGCGGGTAACGTTCTAATCACTAACTTACGCCCTATTGATGTTGATAGTGTTGACCCGCTGAATTTTGAAATAGGGGGTTTTAGTTTAACGGATGTTCTGGGTGACGGTAATGATTTACAGGGCTTAATTGACGAGTTAGGGCTTGATGTAAAAGATGTGTCTCGACTATTGAACCTAAACAGTGATGTCAGTATCAATATTGGTACGGATGGCGGCCCAAAAACCTTTATTCTGGGTGATAATGTTGAGGTGCACGCCTATGCCTCCGATCGTTTTGGCTTTGAAAAAAACGCCACCGCTGTGGTCAATGTTTTAAATACTGATATTAAAGCCACCAATATTTCTATTTTGGCTGAGGCTGATACCGGTTTGATTCCAGAGCTATTTGATAAGACGATCGATCTTGGCCTCTTTTCGGTAGACCCTAACGATCTAGTGGACAACTACATGGAAACGTTGGGTCTTCCTGACTCAGCTTTTTATGTCAATACCATTGCTAGTGCAACCACCACTATAAGTGGATCTTTAACCAGTATTGTTGCCAAAGACCAGCTTGATATTGCGGCGAAATCGATTAATAAAGCGAATCCGTTTTCAACCGGAATAATTGTTGGCCTAGAAATTATTGAAGCTACTACCAATGCCAAAGTTGAGATAAAAGATAATGTTAACTTGGATGCCATCACCCTAAATCTTACTGCAGAGGCTAACACCACAACCACAGCGGATGCCAATGCTGCGAGACTTGCGAAACATGTGATTCCTGCCGTTGCCGCTGTTTCTTTGAATAAAGTCGATGCGCACGCCGTTGTTAGCACTGAGGCAACAGCACAATTAAAGGCTAGCAGTATTGAGCTTAAAGCTAACTCGACTACCGAAGTTGAAACCACATCCACCGCAACAAGCTCAACCGGATCGGCAATTGTTGCCGCCATTGCTATTAGTGATGTCACCTCAAGGGCGACGGCGATTGCCGATGGTATTATCGTTGCCGATAGCCTAGATGTTTTCGCTGAAGTTGAATCAGAAGGTAATACCACCAAGGCGGTGGCTGGCAGTGACAGTAAGCCAGGACTTGGTGATAAATACAATAATTTGGTAAATGCTACCAAGGCCTTATTGAGGACGAGTCTAACACCGGTAAGTGAGAAAGCTGCCGACAAGTATTACCCGCAAATGAAAAAAGGAGCTTGGAATATTGCTGGTGCTGTTGCCATTGCTAAAACTGATAATCAAGCAACGGCCATGTTGGCAAACACGGCCAATGCCACCATTAATGGCACCGCTACTATTAAAGCCAGTATTGAAGATGATATTACTATTGGTGCTAGTGTTGCTGCTGAAGCGGGTGAAAAAGGCGGCCTAACCGCTGGAGGGGCTCTGACGATTGGCGATTATAATAATGCCGCTGAAGCCTATCTTGCTGCCGGTGCGAAATTAAACGCTGAAGAGGTTGCAGTGGATGCCAGTACTAGTCTGGCCTACCCATGGGATTTCGATTATACCGATCTTGGTGAGCTGTATGATAAATTGTCCGGTGGCTCAACGGATTTGTTGTATACCAGCTCGGCTGTTAACAAAATGAATTCTAAAGGCGCTGGTGCATCAGCATCAGTGAATACCATTACCTACGATGCTAATGCTAAAGCCTATATTGACGACGGTGCTACCGTAACGATTAACGATGGTGGTAGTGGTGCTGTGAATATTGTGGCCCATACCGACACCAGTTTGGTGACGGCTTCAGGCAAAAATCCTCTCAGTAAAGCAGAATCCGCTGGCGCCATTGGCGGCTCGGTGAATGTGATCACTGTTAGCGGAGAAGCACTCGCTTATATTGCTGATAATGCAGTAGTTAATAGAGACGTTGCTTCTACAGCTGCGAGTTTAAACGTCAACGCTGAAGCTAATATCAAGACTATTAATATTGCTGAATCGGGCGGCACTGGTGAGCGCGTTGCCATCGATGGTGCTGTTGCTTACTTGGTCGTTGATCAAAATACTTCGGCCTACATTGAATCTGATGCCAGCGTCACTGCTGACAGCGTTGTAGTTGATGCCTTTACCAATGTCGCGTTATTGAATATTGCCGGTGGATTTGCTAAATCTGAGGCGGTAGGTGTTGGGCTTTCGTTTGCGCTGAATGATGTGGATGTAAACACCCGCGCTTACATTGGCGAAAATGATGATTTGGCTAATACCGTGCCGGTTGCGGCCACCGTAACAGCCGACACGGTAACCGTTAATGCTTATGCCGATGGTGTTATGTATGCTATTTCTGTTGCTGGCGCATGGGTTTCTAGTTCAGATAAAAGCGATGATGGTGTTTTCGCCAAAATTAAAGCCGCTAAAGATAAAGTTGGAAATTTATTAGATCAGGCTACGGCTACGGTTAATGCCCAGCGCAGCAATGCATCAAGTACATCTTCAGGTAGTGCCGCTAGTGGTTCAACGTCAAGCCCCAAGCCTAGTTTTGGTGTCGGTATTTCCGGTGCTGCTTCAGTTAACGAAGTGGTTTTTATCACGGAAGCCAAACTGCAGCAGGCACGTATCGTCACCGAAGAATTAGCGGTAACAGCGATCAATGAAGTTGATATCGATGCAGCCAGTGGATCTGCCTCTTTCACTAAAGCGAAATCTTCCAGCACTAAAAATAGTGCAGCTTTCGCCGGTGCTTTTGCTTTTAATGACATCGCTAATGCAACGACTGCTAAAATCGCTAGTGCCCATGTCAGTGAGGCCAACAAGGTTTCGGTGCAGGCATTGTCTGCGGGTAAGCAGCTTTCAGTGGGTATTGGTATGGCGGTGAATACCTCTGGCAATAGTGGTAAATCAGCGAGCATTACGGGTTCAGTTTCTTTAAGTAATACCAGTAATAATACCGAAGCGTTGATAGAGGACAGTAACGTTACCGGTGATAGTGCCATAGGTTCTCTGATAGATATCGTGGCTTATGACAACACCAATCTGGGGGTGGGTGGCGGTTCATTGTTTTATGGTGGCAAATCTGGTTTTGGTGCAGCGGTCAGTTTAAGCGAGATCAGCAATACAGTGACCAGCCAGATTGATAACTCGACCATCAACAATTTTAATCGCTTAACGCAGCGCAGTTTAAATGCTGCAAAAATTGGTACTGGCGCTGCTACTGCCGGTGGTGGCAGTGGCACTAATAGCTTGGCTGGAAGCTTTGTTTTTGCAGAAATTAATAATATAACGTCAGCAACTATTTCGGGTGGATCGGTTGTCACCATTGCTGACTCGTTGCAATTGTTAGCGTCCGATAGCGGCGGTAATAGCCTGTTAGATTTATTGCTTAACCCTTCGACTAGCAGTGGCTACGATTATGATGGTATTGATTCTGGCGCCAATGACGAGGGCGGTAATAGTATCGTCGCCGTTGCCGGTTTAGTGCAAGGTGGGAAAAATAATGTTGGTGTCTCTTTAGTTAAAACTGATATCAGTAATGAGGTGACAACAACTATTGATGGCTCAACAATTACCGCCGGCAACATCGATGCGGATGCAAAAGCGAATGCCGCGATTAGTGCTATTGCGATTGGTGTTGGTGGTGGTACGGGTAGTCTTGCCGCTAATGGCTCAGTGGTCCTAAGCGTTATTGCAAATGAAACCGCAGCCAGCAGCAATGACAGTCAATTAGAGGCGGGCAGCATTAGCATCGATGCCGTGGATGATTCCGCCATTGCAAGCCTTACCGGTAATGTTGCGCTCTCTGCTAAAAATGCTTTGGGTGCGGCAGTGTCTGTTAGTGACATTGAAAATACAACCAGTGCAACATTACAAAATGGCCGTGTGAATACGGCCGGTGATATCCGTGTTAATGCTTCTTCTGATGCCAGTATTGAAACCATCGCTGCTGCCGGTGGAGCGGGTAGCAAAGTAGCGGTGGGTGTTTCGGTGACGGTAAACGAGATTGCTAACGATACGCTGGCCACACTTTCGGGCACTACCTTTGTTCAATCGGCGAATAATCTGAACGTGGAGGCTGTTGATGAATCCGAGATTAAATCGCTGGCCGGAACGATTAACGGCGCCGGTAAAGTAGCTGCTGGAGCGGCTGTTTCTGTGAATACCATGGAAAACCTGGTCAAAGCCTCGTTGTATAACCAGACCGCCTTAAATGTTGTGAATACAGTCAAAGTTGATGCCACTAATATAAGTGACATAGAAACTATAGCAGTAGCTGGTGGGGCTGCAGGTAAGGCGGCATTTAACGGCTCGGCCTCAGTTAACACAATAGCGAATACTACTGAAGCTAACGTGACGAAGGTGGTTTCAGGCACTAACGCAGTGGCAATTAATGTCAATGCTCTTGATGATTCAAGTATTCAATCGCTGGCCGGTGCAATCGGTGGCGCCGGTACTGGCGCTGTTGGAGCGGCGGTAGCGGTTAATGATCTGGCTAGTACGGTTGCTACTACTATTTCAGAATCAAAATTACGTGCGGCGTCTATTACCAATCAGGCTACCACCACCGCCACTATCGAATCTATGGCAGTGGCAGGTTCAGGAGCTGGTACCTTCGCTGTTAATGGCTCTGTTGCGACCAACTTTATTAGCAACACCACTGAGTCATTGATTGTTGGCCTCGTCTATTTGCAACAGGGACAAAGTTTACACGTAACTGCCACTGATGAATCTGAGATTGATTCCCTCGGAGGCACTGTGAGCGGAGCAGGTAATGCTGCGGTGGGTGCGGCAGTAACAACTAATGAAATCAATAATGAAGTGACGGCCAACGTTGCAAACTCGATGATCGATGTTAGCGATTTAATGGCGGTAAATGCCAAATATGAAGGGGATATCTCTACCATCGCAGTGGCTGGTGGTGGTAGTGGAATTGCAGCGGTTGGCGGTTCGACTGCCAGTAACGTTATCGACAATACTATCCATGCCTCGGTTACCGGTGGTAGTAAGCAAATCCATAACACAGCCGATGTTACGGTTGAAGCGATAGACGAGTCTTTAATTGAATCGCTCGCCGGTTCTGTGCAAGTAACTGTTGGCGGTGGTCCCGCTGCTATCGGTGCAGCAGTCGCTGTTAACCGTATTGGCAATGAAATTTGGTCATGGATTGGCGGTGACAATACTGACATTGCGGGTAATAACGTCATTGTTGATGCCAACAGTGATGCAACAATTAAAACGGTTGCAGTGGGTGCCAGTGGTGCTGGCAGTGTCGGGGTTGCTGGCTCGGTAGCGGTAAACCTGATGGATAATGCCGTTGATGCGCATATTAATGATGGCGCTCACGTCGTCGCCCAACATAATGTCGCGGTTCGGGCAGATAGCAGTGATGATATCGATGTACTTGCGGGTGCTGTTGCTATTGGCGGCGGAGGCGCAGGTTTAGGTGCCGCCGTTAGCGTCAATCAGATTGATAGCTCAACGAAAGCCTACATCAGTGGTGCTGGCACAAAGGTCAGCGCATTAGCCAAAAGCACCGACGGATTAGGGCTAAGTGATGGTATGGATGAGTTCAAATTTAGCGTCTTTATAGCTACTCAAGCAGACCAAGCCGAGAATGGTGAAGATGGCAATGGCGGTTCATACGACAAATTGGATTTAGCTTCAAAAATAAACCCCGAGATAGAAAATACTGGCGTTACTATTAATGCCACTTCTCGTCAGAATATCGATGCTTTAGGCGCTACAGCGGGTGTTGGTTCGTATGGCGGTTTAGGTGCTACCGCAAACGTTAATGTTATCGGTGGTGAAACAAATGCTTACATCGATACCGCTAGCGTCAATGAACAAGTGGGTGCAGACGCTCGCCAAAAGCTAGCAGTGGTTGCAGAGGATCATACCTATACCAATGCCTTTGTGGGTGCGATTGGCAGTGGTGCTGCCGGCTTGGGTGCGGCAGTTGATGCCACGGTTATTGATCGTAGTACGCAAGCGTATATTGTGGATGCCGCTCACACTGAAGCACAGTCAGATTTGTTAGTTAAAGCGACAATAACCCAGGGCGCAAATTCGATTGCTGTGGGTGGTGCCAGTGGTGGTGTTGCTTTAGCCGTCTCAGGTACGGTGTTGAAATTCGATGCGGATACTGTTGCTTATATTCAAGACAGTGATATCGACGCGGGTTCGGTAATGGTTGAGGCTAAAGCCTATAATCAATCGGCCTTCTATGATTTTGCCGTTGCGGGTGGCGAGGGTACCGCGGGTGCGGGTACCTTTGGTGTCAACCTGGCCAATAATCATACATCAGCTTTTATCGCGAGCACTACCGATACGCCTTTGGTGTTGGGTTCGGCTGGTGTGGTGAAGGTTAATGCCGATAGCTATACCCGCAATGAGGCAACAGTGATTAGCTTCGCCGCTTCTGGTGGTGGTGTTGGTGTGGCAGGCATGGCCGCGGTCAATATAATAACCAGTAATACTGAAGCGAAGATCGATAATGTTAATGCCGGTTCATCCGCTAAAAGTTTGGCCTCATTGAGTGTTACTGCCAAGGATGAAATTATCCTCGATGGCCGTGCGGGTGCCGTTGCGGGTGGTGGCAGTGCCGGTGCCGGTGCTAGCGCAACCATTAACATTGTTAAAAGTCGTGTCATTGCTGATATCAACAACACTAACGCTTTGGTTGCCGGTGACGTCACCGTTGCCGCCGACAGCAGCAAGCTTGCCGATAACATAACCGCAACAGCAGCTGCGGGTTTGAGCTTAGGTATCGGCGGTTCGGCACTGGTTAATTTATTTGGTGCTGAAGTTAAGGGTGATAGCGCTGAAGAGTTAGATAAAAACGATAGCGGCACTTTGACCATGGTCAATGCCCTAGCCGTTGGCAGTAAAACAGAATTACTTGATGGCCAAAATGCAGGCACTATCAGCGCCGCTGAAATTGCCGCACTGGATGCTAGGGCGAAGTCGAGTGTTAAAACCGTAGCGACTACAAAATCTTCTGGCGATGACGCCTACCATACGGGTGCTACCATTCAAGGAAACTCTAATATCACTTCGGGTTCAGTGAATGTTACAGCTGAAGACGCCACATCAGCATCAGCGGTAGTCGGTAGTGTTGCCATCGGTGCTGTGGGTATCGGTGGTGCTTTTGCCTTAACTGAAGTGAACAATACCATCACAGCGGATATTACTGAAAGCGTCCGTATTAACTCATCAATCCTTAATTTAAATGCCAGTGCTGGCAAAGTGGCAGGTCAAGATCACGTTATTGAAACCGATGTTTTTGCCGGTGCTGCAGGTATTGTCGGTGTTGGTGCAGCCGTTGGTATAGCCAATATTCAGAATGCGGTTAGTGCCAACCTTGCGGCGGCGGTAAGGGGTAATACTTTAATTGATGTGGCTGCAACCGATAGTGGCAGCATACTTGTTGATGCCAAAGGTGCGGCGGCGGGTGCAGGTGCTGTGGGTGTCGTTGTTGCCAACAGTGAGAAAAACACCCATGTTACAGCCACCGTCGGTGGCAGTAACTCTTACACCAATATTCATCGCTTAGTGATTAGCGCTGAAAATAGCGGCAGAGTGGAGGCGCTTAGTAAAGCCGGTGCTGCTGGCTTATTTAGCGCTGGAACCGGCGCTGATGCGCGGGCGACGGATAACACGTCAGTTACGGCATCCACCGCTGATAACTCGGTGTTTGATCTTGTTACTGGCACCATGATCTTGTCGGCCAAAGCGACGCCAGATCTCTATGCAAACAGTATCGGCGTGAGTGTTTCCGGTGGCGTTAAAATCGGTGCTTCTTTTGCTAAAGCTGAATCTGAGCAAACGGTGATAGCCGCTTTGGGTGCAGAAAATCAGGTGACTGCTAATACCTTATCGGTGACCGCAACCCATGCGTTATCAGGGTCAGGCTATTCGGCTAAAGCCGGTGCCGTAGGAGCGGGCGGTGGTAAACTATTAGGTTTAAATGCCACCAATGGTGAAGCGATTAATACCATCGATGTCGATAGCCGTATTGGTAATGGTTCCAACCTTGTTATTGGCAGTGATTTGAATGTAAACGCGATCAATACCAGCAAGCAGCGCGCCGATGTAACGGGTCTCAATGGCGGTATTATTGCTGCGGGCTTTAATGAGTCAGAGGCGAAAACGGACAGTGATGTGCAAGCCTATGTGGGTAATGACGTTGGTATCAGTGGTGGCAATGTTGAGATTACTGCAGACAGTGAAAACGATAACTATGCCGACTCAGTGTCAGGGTCTGGCGGGGTTGTCTCAGGTTCTGCATCGGAAGCCAACACCCTAATGAGTAGCATTACCAAAGCTTATATCGGTGATGATACAGCAGGTAAGGAGATTGCGGTGGACTCGCTGGTGATCAATGCCGAGCACCTGTCGAAATTCAATGCCAAAGTCGATAGCACCAATGCTTCTCTAGTAGGTGCAAGTGGCGCAACGGCGAGCAACATCAGTGATTCGACTGTCGAGGCAAACCTCGGTATGGATTTAGATGTTAAGGCTGATCATGTTGATGTGGATGCGTTCAATATTGTTGAAAAATTATTAGTTGAAAGAATGGTTGATGGGAAACCACTGATTGGATGGAATGTGATCTCCGGTTCAGGTGGTTTAATTGATTTACCGGCTGCCAGTAGCACTTCGTGGATTAGCAATAACACCGAAGTGAATGTGGGGGCTAATACTGTGCTTGCGCAAACGGATAGCCGCTTTAGTCAAAATAGTTCTCCATATATCTCTCCAAGTGCCTTTGAATTTGATGCAGTTAATGATGTGACAGTTATAGACAAAGTCAAAATGAACGCCGGTGGCGCAATTGCTTTGGCAAAAGGTAGATCGATCATTAACGCCACCGTCAATAATGCCTCAGTTAATGTTGGTCAGGGTGCTGTGGTGCAAACCATGGGTGATTTAGAAATGGGGGCGAAAGCCAATGCTGTTGTGGCTGCTACCGTAGCCGTAGATGTATTTGGTTTAGCCGGCGTGCCCTTTGGTGATGCTATCTCTAACTTTGTGGCGGTTAATGCGGTTAATGTTAGCGATGATGCCGAGCTGTTATCTCTGCGCGATATACGCCTAGGAGCTGGCCTCGATAGCCAGGGTAATGAAAATAATATTGATGTTTCGGCACGTTCAGACCTTTGGAATAATTCAGCATTTCCGCTTCTGCACGATCCCGAGGCAGATGCGTTAGTTAAGACGACTAACAGTATTAATATAAATACAGGTGCAGACATTGCAGCGGTACGCGATGTTTTTTTGAGTGCCAAAGAAGGTGATGTAACTGTTTCTGGTGTTGGCGTTGGTAAAGATATTTACAGTGAACTCTTGTCTGTGGTGGTTAATGGTATTGGGGGAGTCCTTGGTGCAGAAGAAGTTTCGTTTGATCGCCATGGTGGTTCTTCACATAATGTTCCCAATAATATTGTCACAATTGCAAAAGATGCAGTCGTCCGCGTCGGAATAGAAGCAAAACAAAAGTTAGAAATTTCTTTTTATGAAACTGATATTGACTCTGGCCGTTTGTCTTACAGAACAACCAAAGAGGTTAATGGTGATCCCGTTTCTGACGATAAAGGTATTCAAGTAACCGATGGTTCTTTTAGTATTTCGGATGATATACGTGGACGAATTACTGAACTAAAGGATTTGATTTCTGGATATTCAATTGGTACTGATAATAGTGGAGAATTGGCTATTGCAATTCTCGCATATGAAAATGAAATTAGCTTTCTTGAGAATAAACTTGAAGAACTGGGTTATGTTGAAGAAAGACTTGCTGGTGACACTAATATTAAATTTACGGGTGCGACTACAGAGACTGAACTCGAATCTAAAAAAAATCAAGTTGTCAACCTAACAACTAATCGTGATGTGATTGTGGGTAATCGTGATACTGCAGCGGGTCAACGAGACACAGCTCAAGACAACTATGAACAACTAAATACAGAGCTCGTCACACTCGATACAGAGAAATTTACACTCGATACAGAGTTAGGTACTCTGAATACACAGTTAGTAACGCTCAACTCAGAACTGAATAATCTTGACCCTGTCGATGATAAAACGGCATATGACGCTAAAAACATTGAGATTAGCGATAAAAATGGTGAAATAAGCACGAAGGTAGTCCAGATTGGAACGAAGGATGGTGAGATAGTAACCAATAGAAGTTCTTATGATAGTGAATTTGTTACCTATACAGACAAGGGTGGTGAAGTCGTCGATTATAATGTCAAAATTGATGTATATAATGACATTATTAATCCTATTCAAACCAATATTGATGCAGGTGATGTATACGGAAGTGAAATACGACCTGGAATAGTTGTATCAAAAATCATCATTGATGACATTGTCGCTCAGCTAGGAAATATCAATGTTGAAGCCGATCGCTTGCAAGGTTCGGGTACTTTAAGGTCGCCTGGGGATGCGAAAATTGAAATCATCAATAATACCAACAATTTCCTAGAATTTAATGACCTTATTATTCCGGCGAATGATGGTGGTCACATTTATTTTAATAATGTCGATATAACAACGGCAACTGAAGTGGATGAAATTAACCGCTCATTTACTGGAGCAAGCGGCCCCGTTTCTCTCAATATAGAATCGTATATCGATAGGTTGCCGGAAATTACTATAAAAAGTAATTACCGGCCATTAGCACAATCAAATGAAGATTTTGCATTAATAAATGTGGGTTACGCCAATGTAGGGCCAGATATTATTGTTAAAACGGGAGGCCTTATCAGTAACACCCGCGGCTTAGTAAAAATAGACAGTGAAGCAGGTAATATTCGGATTGAGCGCGACAGCAAAATATCAGCAGCTACGGTTCAAATCGAAACACGCAGTGGCGATTTTATTCAAAGTTATTCTGATGCTTTTGAACACATTGCGGGTGACCCATTGTTGCCAACTCTATTGTCGTCAGGTCAGAATGATATCGATAAGACTTTTTATGAAAATCCATCTCAGGGAATTGCAGACAATGGTTCTGCCGGCATTATCGCTAATGGCAGTGTATTAATTGCGGCTCGTTACCTCAATATTAATGGATTAATTCAAAGTGGTATCCCTGAGTGGGGTGTTTCTATTGCTTCCAATGCGGGTGTCTATGAACCCGGTAGTACAACACCAATGACTTTTGACGCTGCAGTTTTAGCTTATGAAGCCCTTGGCGACAATCCAGCTGATGGCGCTGAGTTCTACAAAGTGTATGGAGCAAGTACATCGGGGCTGGGTGATGAGTTCCGTGAACTTGGCGTTGAATTTAATGCCAAAAATAAACGTTTGGAATTAAACGGTGTAGAAGTTAAAGGTGGCTATATAGATTTGTTCGGCCAAATAATGAATACCAGCAATAAAAGTACAGGTAAACTGAAAGTACTTGATGGCTATGGGCAACTTAAGGTCAACAATCAGAGTGATCAAAATCTCTATATTTCTACTCTTGATGCTGGGCAAGGTGTAGAGGGTAAGATTAAAATCTCAAATATTACTGGCGTTGTTGATGGTAAGCCGGTAGTTGACGTACAGGAATTTACACGGGGTAATGAAGCCAGGACGGGGCATACATATAAACCTACAAAAGGCTTGCGCTATGTCCAAACAGTTGGGGTTGATGACACTACGACTGTTTCCTACAAGTACTCCAAAAAAGCTCTTTTTGGAATTTCAGCATTTAATTTATCTTCAGATGTGAGTGATTATTTTTTTGATTCTAACAGTACAATAGACCCAATAACCTCGGGGGAGTTTTTGTATGTAGCTAACCCCTCTCCTAATCCACACTATTCAACATCCTCTACGTCATACACGACGAGCAAAATGCAACGAGTACTGGGGTCTAATGGTAGTTATGGTAGTGACTGCAATCTTTTATTTTGTGCCACCGTTACCTATTATCAAAATTTCGACGATTTAATGGGTACAAAAGAAGTTGATAGCTATTCGATGAAGGCTGACTATGGCATTGATATGGAGTATATCGGACACGACAATGGTTTAATTGATATTCGATCGCAGCAAGATGTTTTATTAGGTGGCAGTCTGATCAACCGCAATGGCAATACTACGGTTGTTAGTTCACAGGGTAATATTTTACAAATTAAAAAGAATGTTGCGGTAGGTGGTATTGATATCGAGTTTAATGCAGCCGGTGATATTGGTGACAGCGATCAATCAATTGTTATTGATAACCTTTATGGTGGCGATTTTAATGCGAATGCAGCTTTAGGTGATATCTACGTTAAACAGCGTACTGGCGATATGACTATCGGCGTTGTATCAGCATCAAATGGTACGGTACAACTTGATGTAGACAATACAATTGCGACAACGACATCGGGTTATATTGCGGGGCAACGTATAGACCTTACATCTCGCAATGGTGCAATTGGTGGTGAATTTAGCCCTGTTAATTTACGCACTGGGGTAACTACAGATTCATTGGAATTTGTAAATTACGGTTTGATGGCCACTGCCCGTAAAGATATTAATATCAAAAATGCTGGTGGCGACTTAATGGTTGTGTCCGTTAAGTCCTTATCGGGTGACGTTACGCTTGAAACAGATGGCACGATGATTGATAACAATCAGATTGAACGCTCTGACACTCGAGCTATTGACGAGCTTGTTGTGCTATGGGAAGACATGCAATTGCGTGGTGCTAGCGCCGATGCCAAAGACGTAAGAGAAATTGAAATTCTGGAAGACAGTGTCACGGCTGAGTATCGTCGTTATTGGAATACACGTTTGTCGCAAGATGACCCCTTAGCATACGATCCTACTTATGTTGTCAGCTTATCAGAAGATCAAAAAACAGTGATACAGGCACAACTGGCTTTACGTGATAACGATGGTGATGGCATTAACAATACTGCCAGTGAAATTGATGGAGCTATTGCCAGCTACATCGATGATCGCACGACTGAGTTCCATGCACAGCATGCGCGTCTTTATGACCCCGCGAGTGACAATGCCGTACAGGGTGGTGTTGCCGCTATTTTTGATGAGGACTACCGCTACAAAGCTGACGTCACTGAGGTTGATAGCCGTACAGAGGGTTCTCATTGGTCAGACTTTCAGTTGGCCTTGAGTGTATCGCCTGGTTTATTGAAAGGGCTATCTGATACTGTCACGGTCATTGAAGAGCCTAATGTAAAGGGTAAGCATGTAACCCTAATTTCTAGCGGTGGCGATATTGGAACAATAAACTCCATTACTTTTGATTTTAACAAAGAGAGTATATTGGATTACACCACAGAAGAAAAAGCAGCACTAGCGGCTGCAGAGCGCGGTGATATTAAAGTGTCTTCGGAAGACTCAACCATTACCATTAGTCAACCAGATGATACTGATGTTGAGCTTATCGCTGATGGCAGTCTTTTTGCCGAAGCTGCAGGCAATATTTATATTGGTTCTGAGCAATCTGTGGCGATAAAGCAAATCATTGCGGGACATGATATTCGCCTTAAAGCTTCTGGCGCGTTGACTAATTACTACACCGGCTCAACCTCATCACTAGTGAATATTTTGGGCCAACGCACTATTTTAGAAGCAGCAAATGATGGTATTGGCACCAAGGATAATGCCCTACTAGTGAATCTTACAGCGGATGCTCCGTTAACGGCTCGTGCATCCGGTAGTATTTTCATCGAGGAAACTGACGGTAATATCAATGTTGACACTTTGTTTTCACGTAACAAGATCTCTTTATTGGCAGACGGTTCCATTGTTGATGCTTTTGATAATAGTGCTGTGAATATTAGTGCTAATGGCATAACACTAACTGCAGGTAGTGATGTGGGTGAGGATGGTAACGCACTCGATGTAGCGGTGGTTAATGGCACTTTGATTAATGTTGAAGCCGCTGGAAACGTGAATCTCAACAGTGAAACTGCGCATTTAGGTTTGGGTTCTGTCAATGCAAGTAATGTGAAGATAAATCTTGGGTTTGCCGGTGGTTATTTACACGATTCGATAATTGCTACTGGTACTGTTTTGATTGAAGGCTCGGGTGACTGGCAGATGTCACAGGGCTCTACTGCGCAAAGTGCAGTTAATAATGTAAATATTACTGGCGACTTACTAATGAATGAAAGCACTAGCATGCATGCCGGTCAGATGTCATTGAATAGCGGTGGCGCGATGGTAGTGAATGATCTTACTTCAGCCGATGTGCTTGTGCTAACTGCGAGTAGCGATATTACTGCACTAGCGTCTGCCGAAGTGAGTGCGGGCGGGAATATTCAACTTGACGCGGGCGGTGATTTAACGCTGGCTGATGGCTCCTCTATAACCAGCGGTGGTGAATTACAGGGCAGTATTACTGGTGACTTACTAATGAATGAAAGTACTAGCATGCATGCCGGTCAGATGTCGTTAAATAGTAGCGATATTACTTTATTAGCGACTGCCGAAGTGAGTGCGGACGGGAATATTCAGCTTGACGCGGGCGGTGATTTAACGATGGCTGATGGCTCCTCTATAACCAGCGGTGGTGAATTGCAGGGCAATGTAATAGGTGACTTGACGGTAGCAAACCTGAGCTCATTGAGTACTTCGGATGAGGCAATTAACTTAATGGTAGGGCAACAAATTATTGATGCGGGTGATATTGATACTGACATCGTTGCAATCGAGGGCGGCGTGTTAATGAAAACCGGCTTTGGCATTGGTGTTGATAATTCCATAGAGCTTAACGTCAAGTTAGCCACGGCGACTGCAGAAAGTGGTGATATTGCCATAGGAAGTAATACAGGTTTTGAATTGAACGCACTTGCGCGCAACGGTTCAGTGATTGCCAAAACTGGTGGCGTGTTAACCACAAACACGGGTATTTATGCCAGTGATAGTGCCAATCTTACTGCGGCATTAGCTATACGGATAGACCCACTTACGGTTGGTATTGGCGCCGATCTTACTTCAGAACTTATTGACGCGAAGATTACTCAAATTGCTGATGCTAAGGCTCCACTAACGCTAAATGTTGTCGGTGTTAATGGCCAAGCCTCTGATACGCGTTTACAGGTAAATACCAATAACGTCGTCCTCTTTAATCGCCTGTGGAGTAATGACGTTGAGATTATCAGCAGCAGTAATAAGGTATCTGTACAAAATGGTAAGTCTGATCGCCAAGTATCAATTACAACGCCATTAACGGCTTTGCAAATTGAAAACCGCAGTGTAGTCAAGAAATACAAACTAGATTTGCAGCTGTATAGTAAGTTTAAGTCATTTGCTTTTGTGCTTGATGATGGGATCCTAAGTACCAACAATATGGTGATTGGTAATAGTGTGACACACAGTGTAGATAGTCCATTGGGTAACGACAAAGATATAATGCGCTATGGTCAACAGATCCTCCAGTCTTTGGAGCCAAAATTATACTCACAATCAATAACTGAACATATCTTGCAAGTTTTGGATAGAGCTCAAGAGCCGGCGGCGCCTTTAATTAATTTGCCAGAAGAGCCGAGTAAGATTATTCAACTAAATGAGCAATTAAACAATATTGAAGTCAAACCTAATAATCATTCTGTTGCTGAAAATAATTCGAATTTGACGCTTTCAGCAATTTACTAACAATAAAATAACGATCTAGAATATAGTCGTGATAATAGAGGAAAACGAAAACATGGCATATTCAGCCATCGGGTTTAAGCAAGGATGGCTAATCGTAGTGTTAGTGTATTCGACAATAAATAGTGACTTATTGCAGGCACAGGTTGTCACGTATGACGCTGCTGCAACGCAGCAGCGTGAGAAAGAAAACCGCGAACGTCTGGAACAGCTGCGTCGATTAAATGAAAGGCCAAAAGATACGCCCTCCATTGATGTGCCGGTTGTACCCGAAGAAGAGATTCTTGCTGATACAACTAGCTTGAAGTTTTTTTTGACTGGAATTGAGTTCAGCCCAAGTGAATGGCTCAGTAAGAAAGAGCTTGATCAACTGGTGACAGTCTATGTTGGAAAGGAATCTAGTTTCGCTAATCTAAATCAACTTGTGAGCGATGTTAATCAATATTACCGTTCACGCGGTATTGTTACTGCGCAAGCTATTTTACAGCCACAAAAAATTACCGATGGCATGGTTAAAATTACGCTAGTTGAAGGGCGGGTTGGGAAGGTTGTAGTTACTGATAATAATTCAACAAATAGTGAATTTATTACCAATAGGTTTGACTTAAGCACCAATGAGTTAATCCGTATTGAGGAGTTGGAACAGGAGCTAGCCCGTTTTAATCGTGTTGAAGATATTCAGTTGCGTGCGCAAATGGAAAAAGGCAGTGAGTTTGGTACCACAGACATTGTGCTAAAAGCTATTGAGCAACCTCAACATATTATTGAATTGTTTGCTGGCAATACGGGTACGGATGAAACGGGCGAAACGCGAGAAGGTATAAGGTACACCAATAAGAGCGTGTTGGGTTACCGCGACCGTCTAACATTAAGCGCCTTAGGATCATCAGGTAATGAGGGCTACGTATTTTCATACAATATGCCGGTTAATCGCAGTGGCGGTCGTCTCGGCTTCAATTACCTAAAAGATGATCTTGATATTGACAGTGAAGCGTTTTCTGAACTCGATATTGAGGCGGCCTCGAGAACACGCTCACTGGATTTTATACAGCCTATATATTCATATGCTGACTCTGCTTTGAGTTTTTCAATGGCGCTAGAAGAGAGAAAGTCATCCACCAGTATTGATGACTTTGAGGTAACTCAGTCTGAAGTAGAATCGTTGCCCTTAAGATTGCAGTGGGATCAATACTTCGAACGTGATATTTTGTTTTTCAATGCGAGTTTTAACCGAGGTCGCGAACGCAAATTTGATGATCGTTATTTTAGTTTTTATCAGGCTAACTTGACTTATTTACGAATAATTGGTGATGAATTATCCATTGTTACTAGGTTAACTGGTCAGTACTCTGGCGATGAAAACCTCCCTGGAGGGCAAACTTTCCAAATTGGTGGTGCAACATCTGTGCGTGGATATGAAGAAGGTTTGATTGGTGGTGATAAAGGCGCCTTCGCTAATATTGAATTACAGTGGAATCTATCTAGCAAGTTCAATACATCGTTTCCTATAAATGTTACGTCAATTATCTTTATAGATCAGGGTGTTGTGTATCCCTTCCGTCCTGATGCATCAGTTTTTCCAAAGAAAGAGTTTCTAGGTAGTGTTGGTACCGGTTTCAGTTTTGATATTGCTAACAGCTTCTTTGGATCAATTACTGTTGGTTTTCCAGTTCGAGAAGATAACTTTGATCAAGACAGATCGAGAGTGCATTTCAACGTTACCTATCGAAATAATACTTTTGGTACCAGTACTACCGTGTCTAATCCCGACAGAGACGGCGATGGTGTTTATGATGCAATAGACCGCTGCCCATTATCACCTGTTGGTCAAAACGTAGATGCAACTGGTTGTAATATCGACGTCGACAAAGACGGTATCCTTGATAGCGTTGACCAATGTTTAGGTACTCCAGCAACAGACAAAGTAGAGGCAACTGGCTGTAGTGTATTTGAACAAAAAGAAGTATCAATAAACCTTGATATATTGTTTGCTTATAACAGCAGTGTAGTCACTAACCCCGATTCTGTTCGCATTCAAGAGTTTGTAGCTTTTATGGCTCGTTTCCCGAATACACAAGCGCTTATTGAGGGGCACGCTTCAGCGGTCGGTGACGCTAGTTTCAATCAAATATTATCTGAAAACAGAGCCCAATCAGTGCGTATGCTTTTGAGCAACGACTATAATATTGACGCGTCGCGTTTACAAGTTGTTGGTTATGGCGAGTCTCAACTCAAAGATAAGGCTAATACTGCTGAGGCGAATAGCGCTAACCGCCGTATAGAAGTTAAAGTGACTGCAGTAGTCGAAACTAAAGTAAATCGATGAAAAGATTATTAGGCTAATATACTTTTTATCTTTACCTATTATATGTCTTCTTTATTCAACATCAAAAGACTAAAGAAGACATATATGGACGCTCCCGTGATGTCAACGTACTACTTGCCCCTTCGTGCTGATTTTCAGCACGAATACCGTTTTAATCTTGTATTACCGGAAGTCCGTTGTGTTGAAGGCAGTCTAAAAGTGGCTTAGTTCTGACATATATTCAGGCTCTTTATTGAAATAGTTTATCATCTCAGGCCTCTGATGGAGTCCGTTCCGGGTACCGCGAACCACATCGCCTTTAAAACACCCACACGGATTATTATCCTTGTCTGTCCGGTGACCGCGTCATGGCTTTGATGAGTTAGGGTAGAGCGTTTTCTTCATCATACTCTGACTAAGTGGGTTGGGTGAAAAGTGTTATCCCGAGTCTTGCCTTCCACAACACCCACACAGGCTTAGTGCCTTTGTCCACAACGGAATTGAGCTAGACAGGGATAACGTAAACAGTTTCATATTATGCGCTCACTTGTGCTGGCCCTACACGTTAATACTCTTGGCTCGTGAGCAATATCCAGATTAACCAACCCATCGGTGTTAGTGGCTGCTGTACTAGTTGCTCAAAAAGCCAATGAATTAGGTCTTACAGTTAAGCCTTGGGTGAAAACAAGTTTTGCACCTGGCTCACAGGTGGTGACAGAATATTCAAATAAAGCCGGTTTAACAAAAGAACTTGATAAGATGGGATTCAACTTAGTTGGATATGGTTGTACTACTTGTATTGGTAATTCTGGCCCATTGCCAGTACCAATTTCTGATGCCATCAGAGATGGTAAGTTAATTGTCACCTCGGTGTTATCAGGCAACCGTAATTTTGAAGGCCGAATACATTCTGAAGTAAAGGCAAATTACTTAGCCTCGCCACCGTTGGTGGTTACTTATGCTATTGCTGGTAATATAAACATTGATATTACCAAAGTACCTCTTGGCATAAGTCGTGACGGTAAACCTGCTTATCCTAGAGATTTATGGCCAAGCCAAGAAAACATACAAAAAATAGTCACAGAAGTGGTCAATAAGACGATGTTTATTGATAAGTATGCCAGTGTTTATGAAGGTGATGAAGTGTGGCAAAACTTGAAAACATGCGATGCTGACATTTATAATTGGCCTGACAGCAGCTACCTAAAAAAACCTAGTTTTTTTACCAATATGCGGGTTAATCCTGAGCCTATCAAAACGATTGAAAACGCGCGTTGTTTATTAAAGTTAGCTGACAGTGTTACCACTGGTCATATTTCTCCCGCTGGCGCAATTGGTATCGACACACCTGCAGCTGAGTATTTGAGGGCTAGCGACGTCAATCTTAAAGACTTTAACTCCTATGGTTCACGCCGTGGCAATCATGAAGTTATGATGCGTAGTACGTTTGCAAACATCAGGCTGCGTAATGAGTTAGCGCCAGGAACAGAGGGTGGTTTCACTTGAAAACAACCCGGCGGTGAACAAATGTCGGTTTTTGTAGCCACTCTGCAATATATTGCTGATAACGTGGCAACTATTGTTATTGCTGGCAAAGAATACGGAACGGGCTGCTCTCGAGACTGGGCTGCAAAAGGTCCGCTATTATTAGGTGTAAAGGCGGTAAGAAAACTAGGGTCAGGGTATGAAAAATATAGATATTTACAGTATTTACAGGGAAATATTTACAGGGACACCCATCATAATTTGACTGTTTTATAGCCTGTTATATATTTTTAGATACGGATTGTTAACTAAGTGGGTACCCCATGACTCAAAAACGAGAGAGTTTGGTGTGTTTGTCGGATACACCTTATTACCACTGCGTATCCCGTTGTGTGC
>Ga0115005_10001095_pt1 | contig 21333 bp, 19 predicted proteins | sample ArcOceMetagenome_FD_87163 | JGI IMG/M metagenome (GOLD analysis project Ga0115005, IMG submission 87163) | Marine eukaryotic phytoplankton communities from Arctic Ocean - Arctic Ocean - Greenland ARC118M Metagenome | ecosystem: Environmental > Aquatic > Marine > Oceanic | place: Arctic Ocean...
AAGGAACACCAATAACAATAGAATAACATGCTTACTGAAATCACTGAGGAACCACGCACTTTCACTTGTTACACATAGTAGAGGTAGCTAAAGCATAAGAAATTGGGATGAGGGAATTGCATTTCTTGGATGTCATTTTATCTATTGATTCGGTTGTTGAATGTTTCTTGTTATTGATGTGATAGTAAATTTTGGTTTTTAATTCGTCCTTCTCGTTGATCCTGGAAAGAGAATATGGGGCTCCAATGTAGTGCTGTAGCCAACGCAGTAGCGCAGAAGAGAAGTGGTGGATTAGCTTGGTTCATTCAATGCAAGATAGCGATTGAAATAGAACCCGATAGAAGAATTTGCTGGGTGATAAGATAGTTTGTGATAGTTTTTTCGAGCATGCTCCTTGTGGGTGAATTTTGCAGCGCCCGTGATATCAATAAAGTTTCTTGTTGCCTCCTTGTTCACTATCAAACAACCAGTTGTCGTAAGAAGCAAGAGCAGGAAACCGAAAGGGAGGAATGTCAAAGGGAAGCAAAAAAGTCCACCCAGAAGAATGTTCCAAGCCCATAAATCATATCCCCCTGCATCATGAACTTTCATTCCCCCACCATCTTTGGCTTCGTCCCATCTATTGAGAGTTGCAAACCAGAATTTTGTAGAGGAACCAGCTTTTCCATAGTAGGGTTGAGAAAATTTCTTGGGCATCAAGAGGTTGCTTGTTCTCAATTCATTGTGTAACCCGAACAATCTCGCTCATGCCTGAGTTGGTAAGTTCAAGGTCAGAATTGACAAAGGCCACAACTCCGTCAGGTTGCATTTGTTCCATGTTTGCCATCATAAGATCAAAACGAGGGAACCCATCAAGAGAGTGCTCAATGCATAACGTCGAAATACCCTTGAGCGCAGATGCTTCATGGGTTTGGAAGTCATTCGAGAAGATGATAAGATGTCCAATACCTCTGATATATGAATTCCACATTTCTAGGTTGCTAGGGACCTCATCAAATGACTTATAACGTTTCCGTTAAGGGAACAAAAATACCGTTGAGATTTTGTCAATTTCTGACTTTGTTAGCTTTGTTGAGGCAAAAATGTCTATCGATCGATGGGTCATAACATAACAGGTCATATTTTAACATTCTTTTGAAGAAAATTCCCTGTAAAAATGAGTGGTCGTTTTTGTAAAAAGAACCTTCTGGTTCGAAGGTTCAAGTTATTATTAAAGATCAGAAGGTTGATAAATGCCGTTCCTCTTCTGTGTTACTCCGTTCTACCCAAGTGATACCAGGAGTACCGTGGAATAAAGGATGTTCTGTAGAATGTTCGAAGTAGTCGTCAACAAATATTTAAATATAAATATAGTTCAACTTCTTCTTGTCTATTTTACTCACAACTGCAAGTGGGTGCGGAAGAGACCAGCAGTATAAACCACAAGCAAGTGGGTAGTTGATATAAGCAACCCGATTTCAATTCCAAAAATACCGGAAGTCGGTTTCGAGTCAGTTCACCGAGTTCGTATCGAATAATAAATACACTAAAATTGATAAGCATTATAGGACAGAGCATTTAATTTGATTAGTGTTGCCATCAATTCAATATAATAGAAGTAATCTAAATCACGTTTGGGCTCCTTATGACGCTTTCTATCATTTGATTTCGACGCACCGCCCGATGTCAATACTGATGGAACTACTCCATGTAATACTTCTTGCTACATGCATTTATCGCATGATTTGGGGCAATACGAGTCAAACTTATCCTTCCCGCATTTGTTCTGATTCACCGCCCAAGCACAGTCATGGAGCTTGCCTTTATGTTCAAAAGACCCGACGTCGTAGCAATCACATTCCAAATTACAGGTTAGGGGGCAAAGAGTCGCAACAGTTTGATCTGGATCAGATATTATAGGATCTGAGCATCTTGCTTTATCCTTGGAGATGCTCTTGCAGAATTTCGTGTGTTTGTGATGATTCAAAGTACCACACCAAGGCCGGTTTACAGAGGTACTCGGAGTTCTACTGAGTCGAACGATACTAGGTTTGCTGGAAGGTATGATATCAGTTGGTTTGCTTGAAGTCATCCTTGATGGCATCTTAGTCGGAATCATTGTTGGTTTGTTAGAAGGTGCCTTTGTAGGGGACTTGGTTGGTGTTTGTGAAGGGTTAATGCTGGGGATCTTAGTGAGGGTCCTTGTAGGTGCCTCTGTTAGGAGATCTGCCAAAGGAGATGGACATTTATCGCATGATTTGGGGCAATACGAGCCAAACTTATCCTTCCCACATTTTCTCTGATTCACCGCCCAAGTACAATCACGGAGCTTGCCTTTATGTTCAAATGAATCGATATCATAGCAATTACATTCTAAACCACAGGTTTGTGGACAGAGCGTTTGTAGGGTATCTGTGGGATTAAATGGAAGAGGATCTGAGCAACTTTTTGCACCGTTGGATATTTGATCACAGATTGTTGCTCGCAAACTATATTTCATAGTACCACACCAAGGCCGGTTTCCAGAAATACTTGGAATGTTGGAAGGAGTGTTGGTTGGCTTTCTTGAAGACGATTTTGTTGGACTCAATGTTGGAAATATTGTTGGATTCAACGTTTCAGGAGAACAATCCTCGGTGCTAATATCTGTTTTGACACAACCCCCTTTTACACAAAGGTTCAAGGTACAGGGGTCAAAATCATTGCATTCGTCGTCAGTCGTGCACTCAGGAGGGCAGTCACCAAGACAGATACGGACGTTGGCAAATCCATCAACCGTATCGATTGAGATCGCTTCCACGGAAAGATCACTGTTATTTTCAAAGTTGGAAATAGTGAACGTAGATCCGGCAGTCAACTTCGCCTTGAGCTCGGAGTCGGAATGATCAATACCATTTCCAGCGCGTACAACGAGTACTTCATCACCTCCTTCCTGTGTATCAGAATTAAAACTACCCCTAAAGTTAAAATTGACATAATATTCTTCTTCGCCTGGGGCGTCAAGCTTGATTAACATCGGAGGGCCTATTTCGTCTGGATAGTCGATGATACTAGCTAGTTTGCCCGTGTACGAACGGTTTGATCCACTACTGATAGTCAAATGCCGGTTGTTATACCAACCAAGTTGCCAGCTCTTTGCAGAATTGAAACACATAAGTGGCCAACTTCGCTCAAAGTAAGAGAATCCCATCATACCAGACTTGTCTTGATACCTGCCATTTTCATTTGAATGTCCAAGACTTAGATTATGCCCTGGCGTGTTTTGATTTAGAACGTCGGTGAGATTTGATGTTTGCAGATTAAATAACTTTCTCCCTTCATTGGAAATCTATCACTTACCAATCTCGTGCATCGTCGAGCTGAGCATATTACACCATTCGTCGTTATATACAGAGCTCCAAGAATTGATGTATGCATAAGCTACTCCGTCCATAGTTCCAGGTGGGAGACAGTACAGAATATGATCAGCGAGCTCGGGAGGCCTTTCCACCTCGAATACCGAGTTCAGCGCATTAGTAATAGCATTTGCCATCAGAGTTTCTCCCCCGCTAGTGGGTAGGTCTACATAGACTGTTGTGGCACCGTTACGGATGTTTCTACCAAACGATCCATTTCTATCATCAGCTTCGATAAAGTTTAGTTTTCCATGAGAGCAATTTTTAAATTGACTCTGCATATTAATAGTTTGTGGGTTACTTTGATCGTTTCCAAAAATGCTATTGGAAAGTTCTTTTTCAGATCTAGTGGTTGAAGCATCAGAAGCCTCAACTCGCACCACAAGACACGATAGTGTTCCTTCCACTTGTGCAAGCTCACGGCGACTATGAAATAATGCAGAAGGCCTCGTTTGAGGCAGCATTTCTGTCACACGGATTTCATAATTGTCCCGGTCGACGACAGCATTTGTTGGCAGCATTAACTCGGTGGATCCACTTTGTAAATCGGGCATCTGTCCTTCCAACCGAGGAAAATCAACCAAGTACATCTCTCCTGATTCGGTTTCGCAGAAGATATTGGACTTGTTTTTTTGCTGCCCTGAAGGCGTCTTGAGTTGCATATCTTGGATTAGACAGAGGCAGCGCTGGTCCCATCTCTCTAGATTCCTAAGTTCATCCATGTTCTCATGCTAAAATTCAAAGGCATGAATGAGTCAGTCAGCGTTAGAGAGGGCTGCGGAAATAATTGACAAAATCAAGATGCGGCGAGGCAGCTTCTTCTGTACTACATTCTAGAAGCTTACCGATATGGAAGGTGGTAGGAGAAGTAAAAGGACTGTAGCCAAGAGCATTTGGGGTTTCATACTCATCAAATTCTGTTTTTCTTATGAGGACTTGAGAACAGATTTTAGGTTGTTAGATTTGTAGCAGTGATAAATCTGTCACAACAGAGGCCACCGCAATGTTTTTTGTAAGGAGCGGAGTAAATATTTGTGGTTCATCCAATCGTCATTCTTGTTAGTTTAGATTTGTAGCAGTGATAAATCTGTCACGAAAGTGGGGTCGCAATGCGTTTCATAATTAAAGTCCAGGACACCCAAGTCATGCTTTACCAACACGACTGAAATATATCGCACTTTCATTAAAATTGAAATTTGTACCATACCTGAAAGTGGAATTTTCACGCAAGATTGAATCAGTGTTGGCGTCGAGCTGGTGGATCCAGTCTTGGCGCGCGGGTAACTATGGGTGCCGGTAGGTGCCGGTACATACCTCTTTGGCGTAGCAGTGGCGATGGCATTCAGCTTAGGTGACGATCACTCAGTCGTGGCAAGAACAAATAATGTCAGTTTAGTGAACATTACACCTCAAACCGGCACTCAAGTCTCCAAATGCAACTCTACAGGATTAAACAGCAAACATGCAGCCTTGATACGATAAGTTTCGTGAGAGTTGGAATCATTCCACGTGTTCCCTGTCGAGGGAAAATCCAACAAGCTGCCTCATCCTTTTCCATCCATCTGCCCATAGGATCTTCCCAACAGTTATTTGCACGATAAGGCTTATTGTGTAACCAACCACCACCTCTCCAAGTGAATGAAAATAAGCTGCAGTTGAGTGCACGGCAAGCAGTGTGATGATGTTCAAATACACGAACAATCCCAACAAAGCAATCGGTAGTAAGGTGTTCAGCAGAAAGTGTACGAGTGAGTTTTCTCCATGAACACCACCACCACCACGTGGACCGTCAGACTTGCCCCTGAACTTTTGCCCGATTGGCCAAAATGGAAAGAGGAAGCAAAACAATGCCTCAAAAATAATGGATGGAAAGTGGTGCGAGAAGAATAGTACTACATGATCCGAGAAATCAAATGAGAGGCCATGGCATGGGTCATTATCTTGCCACCGATTTTTCAATAGAGGAGTGTACCAACATGAATCCAAAGTCTCTGGGTCGATTCCTGTTCCACTTGAGTTCCTATTCAATATAATATCCTCTATCATATTGAAACATATATATAATCCCCATCCCCTGAACTGAAAGATACAAAAGTAGAATGCCATTCGTTTGATAGATACCCAAATGTCCGAAGAAGGATGTGAAATACTAGAAAGTTTTCCAAATGCTGCAATTAATAGCCTGAGCACTATTGGAATCAGGGGCATTAGCCAAGAGTCTGGAAACCGTGTTAAAGACCGCGAAAGTGGTATGGTTCGTAGCTAAACACATTCAGTGTATTACATGTGTCAGATACCTCTTGATATAATCTCTTGCAACAAATGAAATAAAATAAATGATCAGGTCCAGAAAATCTTACCGTAGTGTTACAAAGAAACCCATTGTACGAAAGTAATTGCAGCCAGTGTTCTAAATGATCGGTACAGCAGATCAGTGCACCTTCATCTTCGGGTGATGAAGAGTATACATTCACATAAAGTTTGTTGCAATTCATATTCATAGGGGCCTTCAGAGGGTCAGCTGGAACATACTTTCTACGAACGAACGAATACGTGTACGTTCAAAAACTCTTAGAATCATTGCATTGTGCATAAAATGTGTTTCGTCTGTCATCCATCGGCCGAGCGACGTACCTTCCTCCATTGCACATCATACCGAGACACAAGACAATCAGACCCATCGAGAAGTGGATCTTCCATAGCTTTCTTATCGTGTGTCTTTGGACATTTTTATTTTTAATTGATGCCATGACATTATTCAGATTCCTCTGCGGGTCTTGGAGTCGTTCAACTGGTGCCTCTTTCACATTCAAGATGGCTGCGCCTTCTTTCATTAACATTTATAGATTGGTGCAGTTGTTGTGTGTACTCTCGTATCTCGTATGTTGTTCAGTAAAAGTGTTCTGTGATGATTTTTGTTTGTTTTAGAAATATGCGAAACCAACTTCTCTCTCTTTCTCATCTCTCTCTTTTCCGCTTCAGGCGCGCCTCATTTTTCGAAACTCTGAAAGGTTCCACCACTTGGTTCCACCTTCTTGGTTCCACTCACTGAACACCCCTCCCTCATCTCTCCTCTGCACTATCAGCATCACACCAACCATTTTCTGTTCCAGCAGGCCAAGTGTAGTACTAATTGAGTTCAACTGTTTGAGACCCTTGCCACTAGACTGTCAGCATCCTTGACTTCTCAGTACGTGTACTGTAGGCACATCATATGCATTATTTCTCCTACGAACCATATTTCCAACAAGTTGAATAAAAATAGCCTTGAAAACTGAACATGTCGATAACTATGAAAAAACTCGTTTTCTTTCTCGCACTCGTCATCTCCTGCCTGACCAGTGGATACGCATTAGAAGCATCGTTCACTCATGCACCAGACAAAGATACAGGCAGTACAGACGGTCCTCTGCCGCAATCACAAAATCAGCGGAATCAACTCTTGGAACTGGATCAACAAATCGCACAATCTCCTAATCCAACCGAAACTCTGCAGAAAGTTGCCGAGGCGAATGGCATGGAAGCAGCTGAATTGGGCGAGTTGCTCATGAGAAATAGGAGAGATATGCAAATGGCCAATGGAGGCGGAGGAGGAGCCGCGAGTACAATGAATTCGCTCCCACGGAACTTGATTCGTTTGTTTTCAACGTTTGTTTTGGTGGGGTGCAAGTCTGCGAGTGCCCATCCGCAGAAAGCTGCTATTATGACATTGGCACTGATGGCGATTGTATATGTGGCAATTTCAGCACCGAGGAATGGTGTTGTCATATCAGGAGGAAGGGGGGTGTTCAGTTCGGGGCATTCGACAGTTTTGCTCCCTCCTACTGAATATTTGTCCAAATACTTGACAAGTGATAAGTTTCGTAATCTGAAAAGCAGCATGCCTGAATTGAACAGCGGCAAACTGGCTGACATCTTTTCAGATGATGATGATGATACGAAAGACGGAGTACACATTGCTTCTCTGTCAAAGAATCAAAAGAAAAAATTGTCTCAAGTTGTGAGTGCAGTGAAATCTGTCCCTTTTGAGGTGTTGCTTCCGTCCGAGGAAGAGTTGGAACTCATGCGTGAAAAAGAAGTCGAAACAAATTCTGAGGCAATTGATGATGATGATTTGATGAATATGCTGGAGGAAAGGGCATGGGAAGATTCTATTGAACTTGCATTTAGCTCAACAGAAAGTATTATTGCAGCCCGGCGCTTCTCGGAGTTTATAGCTGAGCCATCCAATCGCATACGTTTTGTTGCACGAGGTATCAAAAAGGATAATGCTGCATTAGCTTTGAAGGGATTGGGTGATTGGAAGAGATATGGCGTCCAACCTCTGAGAGTTGCCAAAGAAGAACGATCTGAAGATGTTTCATCTGTAATTTATTACACACTGAAAAGGGGACATTTTGATGGGGAATTAAAGGTGTCGGTAGAGAAAGAAAATGATGGTGAAGACCAAAGCGTAAAAATTACTGTCTCTCTGCTAATACCCAAGGGAGGACGAAAGATCAATACAAAACTTGCGTCTAAAATGGTGTCAATGCTAGCGGATTCGATTACGACTTCAGCCATGACAGCAGCTAGACAGACCATGTCACGGAAACTCCAGAGCACTATTTATAGAGGAAAGGCAAAATCTAGAGCAACCGAGAAGCGACACATTAACTTTGCAAATATCCAGAAAATGGAAGAGATGGCAGAAGATAGAAGAAGGAGATGGCAGCGCAGCAATCAAGGTTCTGGAGGGTCCTATCGGCCAACAGGTTGCAGGCCTCCAGATGGGTCACCTAGTAGAGGTTTCTAAAATTAATATTTTTGATTTTGTCATGAGGTCACTTTTCTAGATAATTAATTTGATGAGTGAAATTCCTCATAATGTTTTGGTGTTCTTCTAACGCATGAAGGTTTGTCCGTTTGTTTGTCGTTGTTGGTATTTTGAATTTTCAATTATTTGGGGGGTCTTGAAACATTCCAAGAAATGATTGTACATTATGACAAAATAATACATTCAAACTTTATATACTCTTTTAATTTATTTCCCCATGAATCAATCCAGCACACGCACACTGTCCAAATCTTATTTTGGCCGACGAATGACGTCAGCTTCTTAGTATTAGCTGCAGCTGCAGCAACTGCAGCAGCTTTAGTAGTACGTTTCTTTTTCTTCTTAGCCGCAGACTTCTTCAGAGTAGGTTTCTTTTTCTTCACAGCCGCAGTGAACCAATCATCCGTCACAGGAGCAATCACCGCCGCCTCCGGTTCTTTCCATTTCCGTTTGGAAGCAGACGCAGGCACAATGTCGATGTCGGTCTCAATCTCTTCATCTGAATCACTCGATATTTCAATGGTATCATCCGCCACTCCTCCAGGCTGATGCTGATGCTCCTTCTGTTTTTGACTGAATGCAGCATATGATCCAACACCAAACATAGATTCGTACCAGACAATCCAATAGTTATAGCTGCCTTGCGTTTCACTCCTCGAGATTATACTCCTGATCTAGTGCACGTATGAAGCTAGCTAGAGGACAGCTGAATTTGCCTTGCTTGCTAGGCTGGTAACTTTCAACGCCGCCTGCCGTCCGCAGACGAGAAGACTCCGCCGCAATTCCATGCATCATCCGTCGCGCCGCCATTTCACATTTGAAAAATACCTATCCCCACACTGTAGGGATAAGTTTCTACTAAAAAATGCTAACTTTTCAAAATCCTCTCATTTTGAACAGAAGAGATGATTTTACCGGTCATCAACACCAAAGACAACCGAAAGACAACAGACAACACACCCGAACCTCAAGAACCTACCTACGTGTACCTAATAAGCAAAGCAAAAGGTGCAACTATTTACGATAGTCATTCACTCCGGTATACTTCCCACCTTCTCCTCATCGGCATGGCAACACAATTCGAGAGATATTTGCTTCTAAGCTTAAGCTTCATTTGTGCATGGTTCTGTTTGACAACAATTCATTTCTTCTCACAAATCTCATCATACGAGGATGAAATCAGTATCATTCCTGTAGTCTCAGGGATTCGTAAACCAGGAGAAGTGATTACCGAAGCAGCTCAAAACAAAGTTAGTCAAATCCGATTGACTGATTTTGAAGCAAAGGAGATCATGAAGAAAATTCCCTTCCCGCAGTCCATCAAGAATGAAGAGTGGGAGACCATCATCCACCCATCCGTAGCAATGATGCCTCGGCAGAACGCCAACAAAAGCGATACAGACAGACATGAAATGAAAGTTCCAAAATTCTGGAGTCCAGAAATATTCGGGCCGGATGTTAGGACATACCTCGGTAACTACGGCGAACGTCTCATAACACCCGAAGAAGCCTCGCGTATTGGTAGTCTCACCTCGGCCAAAACAGATTATGACATCAAGGACGGGGACACTGACTTAGATATAGAACTTGAATATGATAAAAAAGGAGACGTGGTCAATGTGCACTATATTCTACCCTACCTACCTCCAGGACAAGTACAAATGCTCGAAACAATATTCGTCACCATTGCATCTTATCGCGACTACCGCTGTCCTCATACCCTGGAAGCTTTATTCGAACAAGCCACCTACCCCGAACGTATTCGTGTAGGTATTGTGGATCAGTTTGATCCAAAGGAAGATGAAAATTGCGCAAAGCCTAAAAGAAATTGCGACGAGCATCCAAATGACACATTATGCAAATATTCTCATCAGATTGATGTGTATGAGATGGATGCAACGTTGGCAGTTGGACCAGTTTTTGCGAGGCATATTGGTGATCGCATGTATAGAGGAGAATATTTTGCAATGCAATCCGATGCTCACATGGAATTTGTAAAGGAATGGGATGTGGATGTTATTTCTCAATGGAAGTCTGCAAATAATGAGATGGGTGTTCTAAGTACCTACGTCAGCAATGTCAATAATCATTATGACAAGAAAACTGGAACAAGGTCAACCAACACACGACCGTACATGTGCTATACAATTTTTGAGACTGACTACTATAATGAAGCATTATCGTTCTTGATGCATGACCAACAACCAGAAGCTAAACCGGAAATAGACGAGCCCACATTGTCCCCGTTTTGGGCTGCGGGGTTCAGTTTCTCGCGAGGGCATTTTGCAGTCCAGGTACCTTATGACCAATATCAACCCATGATCTTCCAAGGTGAAGAAATCAGCATTGGTATTCGAGGATTTACTTTCGGCTATGACTATTATGCTCCTGAGAAAAGTATCTTGTTTCATTACTATAATCATGATACCCCACCAGACGATAAAAAGAAGAAAAAGGAGGTGGCAAAGTTCTGGGAGCATTCTGATGCCTATGAAGGCGTAGAACAGGAAAGTAAGGCCAGGCTTCTAGGTATTATAGAAATGCTTGGTGTGGCAGTGGCACCAGACGAAGAAATTCATGAGAAGGTACCAGCTGAAAATGACAAGGGCGTTGAAGGGGAGGAGAATGAAGGAGCTGCAGACGAAGAAGAAATAGTTGAAATTGAATGGAATTCTATCGACGCTGAAAAATACAATGTGGGAAAAGTCCGAACAGTCAAAAAGTTCCTTGATACATTTGGTATTGATCTGGCTAGTAAGACAACTCAGGACAACATGTGTGATTTTGTCAGTAAAGATATGACCACAATATTTAAAAAGCAAATGAGAAAAGACAGAATGGGAGTCGACTACAGCAAGACTGATTTTCGCTTTCAGGATCCTGAAAAGTATGGAAGAACTTGGGAGAAATACTTGTGATGGCTTTTTAATAAACAAACTGTTATCCATAACATCTATTCTGTATTTGACTTCAAATCATTAGCCTCTTGTGAAGCCATTCTTTTCATTTTTCTTATCTACACGCACAAGTTTTACGTTGAAAAGCAAAGTTCTGTCAACGCGAGGATTTTCCAAGACAAAGTTAAGAGCTCTTTGTCCCGAGAATGTGGTTGGCTTTGGTCCAACCTTCTTATGTTCCAAATCATCGAAAGGATAAGAGAGCGGACCATAAGGAACAATCACTTGCCTGACCCCACCGGGCTTCATCGTCAAGAGAGATTTTTCAAGTCCAGGAACCACAGTTCCTGATCCAATTACTGTCCGAAAGTAGTCCACGTCTTTATCAAAAGCCCCACCTACAGGTCCTCCTTTAGCCTCGAAAGGCCTCCCAAAGTACCCAATTGTATAACCTGACCAGTCGAATACTGCGCGATCCCCAGTTTCCAACACAACGTCCCCACTTCCGACTTTCACGTCTTTATACTGCCATCCTTCCTCCATTTTAGTAAAATCTTCATACTGTTGGACAAATTCAGGAGCATACTTAGATGAAGTATCCATTGCACCACTAACAGCTAGAGATGGTGATGGATATGCAGCCAAAGCAAGAATTGGCATGATGGACAGAGCTCGCTGGATCATTTCACGTCTATTCTCATGTTTTGTATCATCAGATGCTTTTGATGCAGCGAGAGAAAAGTTTGCCCTTCCTCTAGAAATTTGCGGTGTAAATGCAGACGTGAACGAGAGGATAGCGATAAAGATAGCGGTGGTAACATTCATCTTTCTACTCTGAAGGATATTCATCATTTGAATATTTGATGTTTCGGTGCGTATTTCTTGCTTGACGGTGGTGGGTGCCGGGTGCCTCCCGTGCCTCATGTCAGTGTCAGTGTCAGTTTTAGAAAAAAGAAAAAAGTGATCAAGTTTTCGTGCGTGCGGGAGATGGGGGTACTGTAATACATAACCCCCTTTTTAAGGAATAGTCGGCCAACAAAAACTCTCCTTCTCCTCTTCTTTTCTTCTGATTCCCAACCGGGGGTGGTTCCTAAACAAAGCTACAGAATTGCCCTTCGGACAAAATCGAAAAAAGCAATGTCAATTTATCGCTGATGCAACACTTTAATAAATGTCGGGTTAACTGACAAAAAAGTGTAAACAAGATTGAGCCATGCGTTGGATTGTGAAAAACTAAATGTCAAATTTTTTCTTCGCGTTGGACATATTTGATTCTTTTCATCACCATACACTGTACCATCGCCCAGCCAACAGCTAAGTACAGCAGCTTACAGCCACCAACCAACTCTAAACATCCCCCGCAGTGCACCTCAAACGCGAAATCTACGTACTGTAAACATGGATGATGCATACTATAACAACGCTAACAATGGTGACGATGGAGGAGTTTACTACAACAATGCAGATGATGGAAACGATGATGGCAACATGGATGGGGGTGTTTATTACAACAACGTGAATGGAGCCTACTACGACGTTGCTGATGTCAATGGAACGACGGATATCTCGTTCGATTCATATGTAGTGACAACTGTGAACCCGGGAATCTACCTTCTTGCGTTTACTCTCGGTGTATGCTTCATCTGCTTCGTTATCGGGTACTTCTCTTTCCCTGGCAAATGTCTGAATCGTCTTCTTTTCCAAAGATTCAAACGAAAAAAAGATAAGTCAGAAGAAGATGGCGATGGTAGCGTCGAGTTGAAGCCGCTTGGAGAAGACGATGCAAGTCAGAAGGATGATTCTTCATGTCATTATAAAGACATGGGTGTTGACGAATACATCATAGATCTTGCAGTGAATAATGTGGATAGAATTCCATCACGAACAGAGAATACGTCAGGTAGCGCCTGGAAAGAAACAATCGATAAAGATACTGGAAAGACATTCTACTATGATACAAATACGTTGGAATCTGCATGGATAAGACCTGAAGCTTTGGGCAAAGAAAAGAGGAGAGTATCTCGATTGAATTTTATAAAACAAAAAAAATCGCAAGAAGATCAGAAAAATCTCGCCTCCAAAGAAAGAGTCTATTTGCAGACTTTGGGGAGGCAGAGATCAATGGCACGTAAGAAGGTCAGCATGCGTGCCAATGAAGAGGACAATCTTCTGCGTTGGGCTGATTTCTTTAGGGTATTTGAATTTCAGGATCAGGACGAGGCTCGTCCCCAATCGGCTCCTGCAAAGATCAATCATGATGCATATGCATCATTTGATGATATTAATGACAATTTCGAAGATAATCCTAACTTGACTAGAGAGGAAAATGATATGAATAAGCGTGTTTGGAAGGAAACGAGGAAAATAATTGGACTTGGAGCACCGTGAGTTGAGGAAATTATCTGATTTTTCACAATCTTCTTGTATTATTACCATGTATTAAAGCTAACGCTTATATTCATACTATAACAGATGGATGCTACAGTCAATCATTGGAGATGGTTCAAGTATCGTCACAGTCATGATCATTTCCCACTACATGGGACTTAGAGAAATGATTTGCTACAGTAACGTTTGGTTTGTCATCTATACTGCATATCTTATCAATGATGCATGGTATGATACTGTGTACAAGCACGTGAACGTATCAGCTGCAGCAGGTACAGAGGAAGGCTACCGTTCCGGGGGGGTATATTTAAAGATTGGAGTAATTGGGAACTTCTTGGTGGCCCTTCCATTGAGTATTGTGGCGGTCGTTTATATGCCGGACATTTTCAGGTGGATTGGATACGACGAGTCTATAGTTGAAATATCACTAGCTTATGGTGCGGTTGCAGCTGTGAACAATATTTTCGATTCAACAACGGGAGTCATTGACATGGTACTGGATATTGAAGGTCATGCGAAATTCACTGCAGTGTTCGAGTTCTGGGACAGTCTTTTTTCTACATTATTATCGCTTGTTTTCGTGCGTGAATATCAGCCAACTCTTTGGGAGTTTGGTTTATTCCATTTGGCGGCTGATGTGGTATCTACTGCCGTTTACTTCATCATTACCGGTTATTACAAGAGGTGGTTCAATAATTACAATGAGGGATTCAGAGCCCCACTGACTGCGGTGAGTTTAAAGGTCTGAAATGTAATCCCAAATGTTGCATCTCTCTCTAATCTTTTCTATTTGTTTTATGGACCGACAGAACTCAGCACCAATTAAAAAATTAGTGAAGATGACCGCACCATTGACCATTGAATCTCTCATGGGAAATGTTGAGGTAAGGACTACCTTCTTCGCTTTTCCATGTATATGATGCATTGCATTGCATATGATTTCACTAACCATGTGTATTTATAGTACACTGTGTTAACAGTATTTGCAGCGTATCAAGGAACCGCCGAAGCTGCTTCATGGGTTCTTTTGAGTTATGTGTGGAGCGTTGTGGGGATTGCGCCCGATTCGTTCGGCGCTGCTTCATCTTGCCACGTCGCTCGCCTACTTGGACAAGAAGATGCAGAGCTAGCAAAGCGCGTATCTTGGCAATCGTTAAAAGTTGGAACGGCGGTTTCCTTCTTCTGTTCTGCTCTGTTATTCATCTTCCGAAAGCAGTTTGTTTGGTGCTTTTCTTTGGATGACACCATTGATCAAATGCTTTATGAACTGATTCCATACATTGCATTATGTCAACCTTTTTTCACTTTTGGCTGGACAGCCATGGAATTGAATGATGCTTTGCATTTATTCAAGAAGGCTATGATTAGCAATGGCATTGTGACATCCTTTATTACTATTCCATTAGGTTATTTTATGACCTACAATATGCACTATAATCTTGAGGGTATTGCTAGTGCGCAGTGCATTGGCTACACTGTTGGGGGGGTTATAAGTATTATTTTCTTTGCAGGTGCTGATTGGGATAAGGCTGTGAGAAAGGCGAAAGATATCGGCAACGTGGTGAAGAAGAATGTTGATTTAGTGACAGAACCTCTAGGTCACTATGATGATTATTATTGGGATGATATGCCAATAGAAGTACGAGCCGCAGCTACTGTCCTTGGGTACAACCCACACACTTGGGACAATGGCTTGACTTCAAACATCACAGATTATGACAGTCTCACGGTAGCCCAACTTGCCGCAGCAAAAATAATGGGGTACACCAGAGAAATGTACTAATAACTAACATCTTGATATTTGATATTTTAAATTATTTCAGAACGTATAAATACATACATATTCAATATATTCGGTTTCTGTTACACATTGAAGGGCTGCTTGCTTCACAAACAAATACTTGACTTTACAAAACAATTTTAAATGTTTGCTTCAGTCCCCAAAAATCCTTTGTAAATCAGACTTTCATTCTCCATCATTTCCATGGTGCGATCCTTTCTATCCGCATCTTCAGGAATGTCTAATTCAACCTTATTCGTCTGCTTTTCAGCACTCATGGATTCCGTTGGAGCCCAATCCTCCAGGTTGTCGTAGATATCATCATTCCGTTCAAAATCACCTGCCTTTCTGGGTAATATGTGCACGTGTACATGTGGAACAGATTGACCAGCAACTCGTCCATCTTGCACAGCAACATTAAAACCACCAGCATTATAGTGTTTTTCGAGGGCGTTTTGAATTTTCCTAACGGATCTCCATAGATCATCGTATTCCTCATCCGTTAGTTGGGACAGGGTACGAACGACACGAGTGGGAATCACGAGAACGTGGCCTGGGACTATAGGCCTCAAATTAACGATAGCAGCAGTGAGGCCACTAGGAGATTTGTAAAATATCTGAGATGGAGATATTCTGAATTTTCCGAAAAGAAGCTCAGCCATGCTAAAAGTTGATTCTTCAATATTGGTATCTGTGCTCATATTTCGTTGTAGTTGCTTGTGCGTTGTTGTGAAAAATCTGCTTGTTGTGAAATAAGTATCTTTTCTAGTAGTTGCGAACGATGTTTGATGTCTATGAACAAATGCAGACAACGAACCCCTTACAACGATTAGACCCTGAATGAAAAGTCTCAATTGCATCACAGTATGTAGGGAATATTATCACTTTATTACTGTGAATGGTGATAGCAGCAACCAATACAGTGAAGTAGTTACGCGTTGCTTTGTTCTTGTTAGTTACGCGTTCGCATTGGCATCAAATAATTGGAAGGGAAGAGGAATGAGGAAGGGGGGGGCGGGGATACCCACCGCACCGGAACCCTCACCCATTCACAAAATAATACTACACGGTACACTGTGTATGTACTTTTTTTAAATAAAAAACTTGGTTTGTTATGATATCTCGGCATACGTAGTGCTTTTGACACTATGATGCAATCATTCAGTTATTTATTTATCTCATACTTGATAACCTCGGCCAGGGGCATGAGATGAAACTTTACAGAACAAGTTCCAAAGTCAGACAATTCGATTTTTGTCGACACATCTGGATTCGTCTCTTTATCCTTTGCCTTTGTATTCCATTCAAAGCTTGGGAATCTCGCCATAAATTCATTCAATATTTTCTGGTGTGTATTGTCATTCTGAGGCGAAGACGGCTTGTTATTATCCCCACAAATCACATATTCAACATGTTCCAATCCAGTTTTGTAAGGACTTCCATCTTTAGGAGCAGGAATTTCAAAAATGTCCACCAGACGATCTCCAAAAGGAATGCCCTCTTTCCATTGGAAAGTGGCAATGGGCCTTCCTCCGATTTCAGATTCAATCAAAAGTGTCCAATCTTCAGAACTACGCAATGTAGAGACAAGTTCCGAGTACTCTTCAAAAGCTTCCGTCCTCCAACAAATGTGATCAGCATAATATTGACAAACATCCAAATGATTTTCAAAAAGTCTAGCTTGAACAGCTTCCAAGAATTTTGGTACTTGTTCCAACAGAGTCGTTGTAAATTTCTTGACAAGCTTTTTGCGCTTGTCCTTTTCACGCTTCTTTTTATTTCGGGCAGAATTCTTGCCAGCACTAGAGCTAGCACTTGATGTCGGAGGCTCCGGAGCTTCCTGGTCTTCTTCTTTTGCATTAGTACTCGGGGCATCTTGGGCTTTTCGTGCGCCCAACCTCGTTGTATTTCTTATTCTTCTCCTTCTCGCTGGGGTTTCATCAACCTTTGGCAGCTCTTTCTTTTCTGGCAATTTTCGTTTCGGAGGCCAAGCATTTCCAGTCCCCTCTCGCTCTTTTGCAATGATTTCCAATTCATCCTTGAATAGTTCAGAGGCTAATGCATCACGTTCCATGCAATACTTCAAACTTTCTTTCGCAATGTTTATTCGATGCGCTGGTGATGCCTTGAGCCCACCTGTGGTGAGATCGTCTGAATTCATAAACGATATGAGACCCGTAAGTATCGACCGTATGCTCCACATGGGATTCCACAGCTCAGGATGAAAATCAGACATGCTGAAACAAATCTTGTGGTCTGGCTGGAATCTGCCAGAGGGTGTCCTCATTATCACCGTTGGGGGTTTCAGGGGGTAATTGGATGGGAATTTCAATACGCCGTGGAAAACACCGCCTTCATATGGAGTATCATAAAATACCTCGCCTTGAAGTATAAAGTGCGCATGAAGAAAGTTGGTCTCGAGAGGCTGCACATCAGCCCCTGGAGTTGGATCATTTTGTAGGTTTGCGTACTCCTTTTTTAAGCGTCGGATTGCAGCTGATTGAGCCATTTGGGGTATCCTTTCTTTTATATTCTAAACTCGAATGAATCAAGCTCGAACAGCACTCAGTCTGTAATACGTATGTAGCTGTAAGCTGTAATGGATTGTGAATTGTGATGTTGTGATTTCATGGGTCCTCACTTTTTCATGGTTGTTGCGTCGCGTAAACATTTTATCCATGTCGTTGTGGGTACCGGTATTGAAATCAAACTTTCATTCTCACAACAACATTCAACAAAACAACTAGACCTAACAAAACCATAAAAACTAACAAGTATCAGAAAAAGTAAAAGTAAATGAAATGCTCATTAATACTGTTGAATAGCATGGCAAACTGGTCCAAATTATCCAAGGCCTGGACAAAGGATTTCCTCTCATCCGAAGCACCAGCGGCCAGAATTGCACCAGCACTCGAGCGCACACTGCCTCTCCTCCAAGATCCCAGTGCTGTACCGTTTGTCTGTCGCTACAGAACCGATGTCATCCAACCACTATCCACGAAGCAGATTCATCGGTTGAGCGATCATATTCAAAAGTATAATGCTCTAGGATCTTTGAGGAACAAGATTTTGCCTTTTCTCAATGACAAAAAGAACAAAAGCAACAACACGTCGGATCTCATTTTCCGAGTTGAAACGTCAATTTCGAAATCGGAGCTAGAGGATATATACGCCCCGTTTAAACCACCCAGCAAGGGATCACTGGAAGATCGCATCCGAAAAGATCATCCTGATCTCATATCGGCCGTCGATGAGTTGTGGACTACGGGGAAAACAGCAAAAACGTTGATCCCTCGAGATGCTGCAGTGACTCTCCTTGCCAATCGCATCGCCAATCATTTGCCTGTTATGGATTCTGCCATGGATTACGGTGCAAAGTATTGTAGGATTCGTGTGAAACAAGCACCGGTTGCAAAGTCAGGGAAAACAAAAACAAACAAACAAATTGATGGGAGCACTGCCGATAAATACAAGGCTTACTTCGATTTTGATTGCAAGGTTAGTTATCTTAAAGATCATCAAGTATTAGCCATTCGAAGAGGAGTTGATCAAAATGTATTGAAATATGGGTTTGATATTGACAATCAACGCGCTGAATCAATCATTGCAAGAGTTTTGACTGGAAAACACGGATTGTACCGAGATGCAATAATATCAGCATGGACTAGGTTGATCCGTAAACGGGTTACTGCTAGATTGTGGAAGCAACATTGTGGGTTTGCGGAAGAACATGCAATTGAAGTGTTTTGTGATAACCTTCAAAAGGCACTTTTGGCACCTCCAGCTACACCTTCTCAGGCAATTTTGGTGCTTGATCCGGGGTTCCAGGCCGGGATCAAATGCGCTATTCTAGATTCAATGGGTCAAGTTGAATCATTGAAAACTGTCAAATTTTTGGGAAATTTTCGCGAGGAAGGAAAATTACAACTGGTGGATCTGTTGCAATGCACAAAACGCTTGATAGACGAACATGATGTTTGCGTAGTTGTTGGTAATGGGCATGGAATGAGAGAAGCTCGCGAGCTAGTGAGTGAGGTAGCAAAAGATGAAAACATTCCTATCAATATTCAAGTAGTAAATGAGGCCGGGGCTAGCGTATGGAGTGTAACTGAAATGGCCAGTGAAGAGTTTCCAACACGCAGTGCAGCGGCAGTAGCTGCTGCTTCGATCGGAAGGAGATATCAGAATCCATTACATGAATTGGTTAAAATCCCTCCCAAAAGTCTCGGGCTTGGCATGTATCAGCATGATTTATCCGAAAAAGATTTAGATGACAAACTTACTGCAACATCAAGCAATGCTGTGGCTGAAGTGGGCGTGGATGTCAATGCCTGTAGCGTTGAAATCTTGGAAAAGGTTCCTTCGTTAACAAAGACTATGTGTAAGAAGATTGTAAAGGCAAGACCATTGCAATCGAGAAACCAACTTCTTGATGTATCGGGAATCGGTCCAAAGACTTACGAGAGCTGTGCCGCTTTTGTTCGTATTCACGAAGGACTGGAACCTCTCGACGGTACGTTGGTCCATCCTGAATCTTATGACCTTGCGCGGTGGCTTCTGAAAAAGTTGAAATTTGAGCTTGGAAATCCAAAGTCAGTGGGGAAAGTACCATCACAAGCATCAAGAACAAAAGAATGGAGTGATATTGCAAAGAAAGCTGCGATTCGCTTTAGTTGTACAGAAGATCGGGTGTTTACTGTTATTGATCATTTGCTATTCTCAATCACAAGGCCCGATCCCCGGCTTTCTCCAGGAGCGCACAGAGAAAATAGAATAGGATCACCGCAAGGCTGTGCAGCACTCCCTTCAAACATTTCGAAAACCGAAGCCCTAAGAAAAGCATGTCCTGTTAGAAGTGTTACTGCTACTATTCGAAACGTGGTTGACTTCGGTGCATTCGTCGACTTCGGAGGAGAGAATGATGGGCTCCTCCACCGTACCAAGCTAGGTTCTGTCTCACTTGGATCTTTCCTCGTTGGCCAAGAGATTGGCATTGATATTCTGGGCGTGTCAAAGTTTGAGAAAGTTTCGGTGGGACTAACCGGGCTAGATCTACCTGTCGAGAACTTGGATGCGAAACGTCCTGCTCCTAAAGGCAAGCCTAGCCAAGTCAAAAGGCGGCGTCTAAAGTAGTCTTTTTCAACTTTTACTTGTGGTCTTTTTTTGAAAAAGCGCATCATCTTTGTCTAAGAATAACGAAGTTTGCTTGATTAGAGCTATTAAATATTCAATATATCGTACACTAGTGTAGTGTAGGTGATAATGTTCAGTGTAAACAATTAGAGTTCATTTATAATCGCAAACATGATAGTAGATTTGGAGATCCAGCGAAACTTCAGTGCCTCCATAACGATAAAGTCGCCTCATTTGAGATGAAAAAAGTCGTGCAAGAATTCAATAAATGGTCAGAGAAAGGACAGATTGTAAACTGGATAACGGGTCGCATCACTGGAATGACTGAAGTGGTAAACAAGAAAAGTTGTCGAGAGAAAGATTCGAGGTGAGTCAGAAATGTGGATATTATTGTTGTTGGACCCTTCTTCTCACCCAGATCGTTCGTTCTCTTTATGCAAGCAGAGCTGAAGAAAGCAGAGAGGAAGGAAACACCAGAGCTGAAGGAGGATCACGGTAACGTGTCCAAAGAATTGGAGAATTGGAGATATCGCTTGGTAGCAGGGAGGACCGAAGGAATTCAGTATCCTGCTGTCTGCGCTCTGACACCTCAAGCCCAGAATGTGCAGACATCCGGAGCCAACACTCAGGGAGGAGAAGCACCCATGTTTGCATTTATTGTCAAACTCCAGCAGCAGACGCGAAGTGAACTTTTCAAGAACATCAACGGAACGAGAAGTGAAGCTGCTGTTTGTTAAAAAATCACAAAATAATCCACGCGCAGTTTGGTAACTTGATAAACCTCATATTAGTATTTACTTTCGCCCACATTTATTGCGAAGAGACCTCGTCAGCCATCAGATCATAGGAACTAATGAGCAGTAGTGATGTATGTTTACTGTGTTAAGCACTATGAATTGAATTGAAGTGAATTGAAAATATTATCAATTCAATTTTCTTCGTTTG
>Ga0115005_10001097_pt1 | contig 21322 bp, 13 predicted proteins | sample ArcOceMetagenome_FD_87163 | JGI IMG/M metagenome (GOLD analysis project Ga0115005, IMG submission 87163) | Marine eukaryotic phytoplankton communities from Arctic Ocean - Arctic Ocean - Greenland ARC118M Metagenome | ecosystem: Environmental > Aquatic > Marine > Oceanic | place: Arctic Ocean...
ATAGCCAGCCCAATGAGGAAACGCGATACATGAGATGACCTTGCAAGATTTGCATGGAGTCGATATGCCATTCCCTTGCATCAAGATTGAAAAGGATGCTACCATTACTACCAACGTTACAATGTACCCTCATGAATTTAAGGAATCAAATTACGATTTCGTTGTACACGACGTACAGCAGGTATGATGAATGTGTCCAATTGAAATTCCTTTTGATGATATTCTTTTAACTTTTAGCTTGTACTCGTAGTGTCAATATTATAAATACAGTAGTATTATTAATACCATGCTCTATTATACGCATATGACTTGTTCTTTTGAAATATTTGGGGAAAGATGACAGTTGATATTCTTTGATGATCGGTCTTCCAATGCCGTATTATTATAGTCGTGTGTACCGGTAGCAACAAGTCCAACATAAGTGAAGAGAAAAACTTTGCTTGTTACTGTATTCGGAAGATCATAAACATGAACACATGTTCACTGTTTTAGAAAGACAGGTGGGAGCGACTTGAGCTCATGTTTAAAGTTCACAACTCGACCAAAACCTCTTGGGTGTTGATTGTGTGAAACCAAGATAAAAGGAAGGCTCGTTCTCTCCGCGAAAACATTACGAAATAATTGGTGCTTCTCGTTTTTACTTCCGTAAGTAGCCAAATTCATGACTAATTTTTGTTCACCGTCCCAGGTTATAATGGCGCTACCTTGGGTCCAAAATGCGGTTACAATGTAGCCATCTCCAATACCATCATAAACATCAACTTTCACTTCACCCATTGACCGGTCGTTGTGAATTGCCGCAATTGCATTTTGCATCGCATCCTTTAATAAAGCAGGAGAAACTGGAAAGATTACATCGCTGGCATCAAGCTCTTCATTTTGTCTGATCAAATGAATTTTTTTCACAATAGATAGTGTGCCTAATCCATCGTGTAAGTGCACCTTGTAGTCCCTATTGGGCAACTTTTCCAACACAGTGCCCTGGCACCACTCGTCTCCATCATACTTTATGAGAACTCTATCTGATACTGAAATCTCGCGATTTTTCTTCCACTTGCGAATTGAGGAACGTTGCACCCATTTCATCTCATCGCCGTCATCAAAGTCGATATTATACGTGTCATTATCATTTTTTTTAACAACCATACCTTTATACCACTTTCCTGTGAAAACACTGCTGCCTTCAAATTTAGCCAGAACTCTAGTACCTAGTGGAAGAGGCGATTGTGGAGATTTTGACTCAAATTGAAATATAGATTGTAGTCCCAATGGGTGTTGAGTCTTCCACTGTTCACGAGCATAATTGCTATCATAGTCGGAATCGGCGACGACCTTGGTCGGCTGAAAATCTTCAATATAATTGAGAAGTCCGTCTCTTACGAAATTGATTTTTGCGGAGAGGTCTGCTTTCCTTTCAAACGTTTTGGTAGCATTGGCGAGATGTGAATAGAAATTCCTGTCACCTTTGGAGAAGATATTCAAGCCGCTGGTATCCTCAACAGTGTTCATGAAAGAAATATCAGCATGAAAAGATGGACTGGATTTCACGATATCTGTTCGGAACCGTTCCATTAGAGCTTTACGCCACGAATCAGAAGAATCCATGGTCGGTGCCAACATCACATAATGTTTATTGAGAAATTTCTCTCGATTATTAGAGCTGCTGAATATTTTGTGTAGCACTTGACCCATTTTGAGCGAGACCAAGGGGTCTATGATGATTCCACTTATCTTGCCATGGAGCTCAAGAGTATTGATAATCTCATTCTCGCAGTCAATATCCCTCTGTGATGACTCTTCAGATGCACAAGTCTTGATTGGTATAAGTTTCATGGGCCGTGGGTCGTCAATGTTTCGAAGTATATCCAGACTTTTACAAGAATCAAGCTCTTTTGCGCATATTACTGCAATGACTGGATCAGTAGGCGTATGTATCAATTTAGACATTTCCTTGAGGAGGGTGTCGAGATGTTTGGTCCCAACGGGCATCGAGCCTTTCATCTCGAGATTGTCACTCTGGACTTTATCATGAACAGGAAATTTCGGCAACCCCACTGAGTTCGCTATCATTCCGCCTGTAACGATACGAAATGATGATGATGATTTCCCCCCAAGTGCAGCCACCAAACCAGGTTTTGCTGAATCTAGTTTATCAAAACTGCTCCAGAGACAGAGGTCAAATGCATAATATTCATAGTCTGTCCAAGGTCTCAGTACAACATAGCCCTCTTGTAATAAAATGAACATCGATTCAGATTGAAATGACGACGAAGATAGTATCGTAAGGCCTGCTTTTTCTAGGGTCTCAGTTATTAGAGCGTGGATGTCTGAGAGAGTGTGTAATGAACTACTTCTGGTGGCACTTTCAACCTCGAGTACAAGAATAATACCTTGACTATCTTTCGACGCATCTGCAATTGGCGTCTGCTTCTCATCTGAGCTCTTGTCCAATGGCATATTAGATCTACTTCTGCGATGGTCATTTTGACGATAGTTCCACCATGCATGTAAACTATCAGCAGCAGTCGAATTGAAGACGATAGTTTCTACACCATGATCAATTCGATCTGCACGGAAGAAGTCCACCGCGTTACTCCCCATATTGATCGACTGTTGGCAAAGAACAGGAACGTCGTTAAGCTCTAAGTCAACTGTGTATTTGGCAAAATCGACATTGGTTCGAGGCACGAAATCTTCATTTTGCGACAAAATTCCAACGGGCTTGAGGAGTAGCATTGCAAAGTCCATAATGTTGAGTTCTTTAGTGACTAGCATTGACTCAATCACATAGGTCTGCAAGTCAACGATTACTAGATCAAAGGTGCCGTAATAATGTTCGGGTAGCATTTGTAAACTTTTGGACGCGTCTCCGAACCACCATTGCACAGAGTCGAGATCAAAGTGTGGTTGGATCCCCATATTTTTGAAGCTACTTCTGACAACTTGTTGATCTAGCTCCATTCCAACTACAAGCTCTAATGTCGGATATTTAAGGACCTCGTGAAGTATCATATTGTCGCCACCTCCCAAGAATAAGACACGTTTGACTTCCTTAAGAAAGCTAGCAGGGTAATGCACAAGCCATTCGTGATAATGTGGACGGAAGCTAGTGCAAGTTTGGAGCCATCCTCCAAGGTACAAACATGTATCCGTTTTCTTGGTTTCGTCGTCATAATAATGGTTGAACTCAATGGTTTGGTAATGAGATTTGACCACATCGGAAGATATTTCACGACCTGCAACGCCAAATTCACTACAGATGCTAATTTGGTATTGTAACGGGTCAGAAACTTCTTCTAGGCTATCACTGTATACGGTGGCTGCAGTGCATACTTCATTGTTGTTCTGATCCAAGGCACATTGTTGGTCGTCTTCAGCAATTGGTAAATCCCATGAAGTTGCCATTTCTAGTGCAGTGACCATGGCTTGATAGTACTCCAAAATAGAGATCTTTTCGTGGCTCCTCAAATTCTCAACTCCTTGCGAAATGGTAGAATGAAGTTTATGTAGTCGATGGAGATGGCCTCGAAGCCAATCCGTTGCTTGTACACTAGCAGGGTCCGAAATCCAATCCAGTTGCAAGAACCCATCATCATTCATGTCTATTTCAAAGACTAAGTCGTCATCGAAATTGAAACGGCGGGGGTATTGTTCCACAAAACCATAATCAGCGAAGATTTGTGGCGTTGTGTACGTATAAGCTATTCCTTCACAATCGACATCATGACATTCATTGTAAGAATAATACAGCTGCTCGCCCACTGAGATATCGCGAATGGCGACGATTGATATATCTTGGGTTCCATGAACTGAATTTGCCTGATCTACATTGTGAAACCGACCATTTCTATGATTGATCATATCTAACACGGGAACGAGCTTATCTTCCCAACCCCTCGATACAACAATTCTGAATGCGGCTCTAAGGGCTTCTTTGTCATGATCGCTTTCAATGCTTTCGCAGAGATTTTCAAACGAATTATCGGCAAAATCCTGTGGCTCCAAATCTTTCCCTACAAGAGTCCTGAAAAGATCTTTTGTCTCCTCAGACCATGCCAGGGGTAGATGCTCATGGGGAAACGATTCAAACAAGTACCGAACATAGGGTCCATGAGTTGATGCATTTCCCAAATGGCGCTCTTTCACAAGATTTCGGGCAGTTTCGCACATTTCTTCATTTGGTCCACCAGTGATTAAGGCAGCAGCTGGGATAATCATTATCTGTTCATTTTCCTGAATAGGAGCATTAGCGAACAAAACCTTGACGGACGGATTACTCTTGTCATAGGAGCCATGAGTGATCTTATCGCTAACGTAACCTCCCTTTGAACGTAACCATTGGATTTGATCCGCAACAGGGTCACTGGAGACTACACGTGTGGCGAATTGAAGGAGAACCAGCTTCAAAAAGAAAATGAGCTCCATGATCGATCGATGAAATTCAGGTTGAACGCAAATATGTTGTCGGGAGTCGGGACTTGGTAATGAATGAATCTAGAATAATAATTCAACTGAAGAACTGTATTGGTCCAGATTTGTTTGCATCCCTATGATTTTCTATATCATTTCATTCAACGCATCATGACACCTTCTCACCCCTGTAAATTTTCTTTAAGGGGCATCGCAGAAAGTTGCGTGTAAGTTTGCAATGGACTTGTAGTGTACTACACTGAACTGTACAGTAATGTACCCGACCCATACTGTACATCAAAGTGACAACTTATTCTAATTCGGTCAGTTTTTGCGCTGTAAGTTTTAAAAGTCCCATTGCCAAGAAAGCTAATTTTTTTTAACTATCCAGACTGTCATCATCCTCAATCTTCATCCCGGCAATGCAACCGACGGCACCTTGGTCTTGACCACCAGCAGCAAGACAATCGTGGTGTGATGAGATGTCATTTGCGAAGAAAAGTTGTTGAAAGAGCAAAAGACCGACACCAGCAGGATTTGAACCTACGCGGGCGAAGCCCAGTAGATTTCGAATCTACCTCCTTAACCACTCGGACATGGTGTCGTACTCTTACTATCGGGGTTAAAATTATAATATACAAAGTACCAAATCAAATAGAACTTCGAAATGTTTGCCCACATCGGCAGGATGGGCTCGGCTACCGATACTAACTGTAGCGGCAGCGATGGCATTACATTACTGACGATAACAAGTAACAACAAAGTTCCAACCAAGTCAATCTCACTTCTTTCACATCACCAAAATATGGAAGAGCCTCTAGATCTCATTAGATTATCAATAGATGAACGCGTTTATGTGAAATGCAGAAATGATCGAGAACTGCGCGGAAAACTTCATGTAAGCTCAATTAAATTTCATACTTGCACTCGTATTTCGTATGCGTCACCTCACGTCATGGGCAAATTAAATTCTAACTCTTTTTTGTGCATTTTCAACCAACAGGCCTACGATCAACATTTGAACATGGTCCTTGGAGATGTTGAAGAGACGGTGACCTCTCACGAAGTTGATGAAGAGACGGATGAAGAAATTGTGAAGAAGGCAACCCGGAGTGTGGGCATGTTGTTTGTTCGCGGAGATGTTGTCGTCCTAGTGTCCCCGCCATTAAGAACAAGCTAATAATGAATGATGTAGTAACTATAACGGGGAAAATTGATTGCTTCTTTTTACTTTAGTGTGCTTATTGTTTGCTTGATCTCTTCATTGCAAAGTGCAAGCTCCAGTTGGTCAGTCTTGGTCCAGGCTCTCTTGATTGCATTCAAAACAATGTCGCAGCTAACGTACGATGGCGTCTTCTCTCCGTTAATGGAATAGAGAGAAAGACCAATTGAAAAATTCCCACGGAATTTGTTTTTGATTCCTAGTTGTAATGAACCAACCACGGGATGAAATTTCTTGACGATAAAGTGGTTAGGTTGTGCACCTTGACCAACCTCAAAACCAAGCTGGCGACGAGATACTGCAACCACGCTCATATTTTTTGTCTCCATGGACTCGACGTCAAACTCTACATTTCTAGACTTTGAACTAGGACGAGCAAAGGTCAAGCAAATCGGGTATGAATTGTCATCATTCAGGATTTCATTGACTACTTGCTTCAAATTATAATGCCGACTATCTGGTCGAAGTTTCATTCCAGTGCCAACGGGCATACCATTTACAAAAATGAGATGGTCGCCCAAGAAAATTCCTCTGCTTTCAACTGACCCGTCAACATTTTTGTAACCTTGAATAAGAACTTGTGAGGATCCGGTTTCTGAAATCTTTCGTTCCAATATAAGTTCACTGGGGCCTCCAATCATGGGATCTCCATGTTCGTCCTTGGTTTTAAATGTAAAAGTGCGAAGGTGTGCCGGCATGAAGCCCAAGGAAAGTGGGCGTCCGAGACCTACTGTTTCTAAACACGAAAGCACTTGTTCAATTGATCCACTGTCTTCACCAACCATGACAACACTATTTACATGCGTAAGCATGTCCCCAATCGACACGCCTCTGGCAACAGCTTCTTGTCTTCTCTCTTCCTCTTTGAATCCTTTCAAAATCAAATAATTGTCGGATGATTTAGCAAATTGAAGCCCGATGGGATTCTCGTCCACAATTTCTAAATTTCTCACACTGATGGTGTTCGTGTTAGTATCCGCAACTGACTGTGATCTTGAAGGCACCGCTTCTACTTTCTTTTGCTCCGGTGCCAAGATAAACTTGATTGTCTTTGGTCGCGAAGGATCACGTAACGCCAATAATAGATCAACGCGATCCTTGTTATCGCAACGCGATCCATTTATTGCCGCAATTGTTGCACCTTTGAAGCAGGCGGGTTCCATTTCTTTATCAATCGCTACTTTCCTCGCCTGACTGCCCCTCGGAAAGTCCACAACTTTAACCTTGCCACTCTTGTCGTTAAGTAAGAGATTAATCCCCAAAGGAACAAATTCATTCCAGACCAAGTCAATTTCATTGGCCCTCGGGTCTGCAATAACAGCGACTATATCATTCTTGTTGACTTCATTAAGACCATCCTTTTGTAGTTGTTGGAAGGAAGTGACGGAAACGATGTGAGAATTATGAGGGTGCAAAAAGTCTAAACTCTGAAATTATAACTGCTTGACTCACGATATTGAGATTTGTGGTCTTCAAAATAAGATCCCAGTGCGCCGACAAAATCCCGTTTAAATTTTCAAGCAGCCAACCACTCTTATTTCCAAGTAAGTCCAAAAGAATTCGAACCACGTAGTCCCTTAGTGGGTTCTTCAGCATTTGTGCGAGTTTATTTGCAATCCAGGCTAGGCGACTCGCCCCTTCAAATGAAATAGACAATTGTCCTATTGAGCAAGTCCTGTTGTTAAGACACAACACAGGTTCCCATATTTTGTTTTCCCCATTAGTTCTTATTCTTTTTTTCAGCTCGAATTCAAGTCGTATATGGCCTTCAGATATTGCAATGTTTGCGCGACCATTTCCTTTGAAATGCGGCATGTATGTTTGTTCAAAGCTCCATAACGCATTCTCAAATACAGCAGAGACATTGCGGATGTCAAGCACGAGAATATCAGCTGCCTTTACATCTCTTTGGACAAAACTCGCAGATCCAGAAACATCGCCTTTGGTTCCACTTTTCCCAGCTGCTCTAATGCCCGCAATCTCAACCATGATATCCTCCTTCTTCAGTTTGAATCCATGCATAGATAGGTTCTTTATGGAGTAGATTAAACCATCACGTACTCCCTCAAACGGTGGAACAGGCTGTTTTGAATTGAATATATTGCGCAAACACATGCATGAGACGGAAGAAATTCCAACAAACAAAGTTCAAAACAATTCTTATGCGCGTACGTACCATTGATGGCAGTATTTTGAGCAGGAATTCCAACGCTAAATCAGTTGCTGTCCCTAACAATTCGAGCCTTTTCTTTTCATCAGTGACAGCTTCACCAGCAGTATCTAATACATCGTCAACGTTGAGATTTTCAATTTGATCTAGAACAGATTCTTTGGTGATGCCTGCTTTTTCTACTGCGCCCATAACTTCAGAAAGAGCTTTATTCTCAGAAGCATTTTCAATTGCATCTAGAATGTTTTCACCGGTTTGAGCAAGAGATGTTCCAGCTTTGACAGCATCGTCACTATCCAAAAGGTTCACCACCTCGTCCACAAGATTGGAAAAAGTAAGCTTTCCAGACATTAATTTCCTCACATGTGTGATTACATTGAGAATAGTAGGATCTTCAATGGACTCCTCGGCTGTGTCAAGCTGCTTCTCAATCTCCTTTGCAGCTCTATTCGCAATCGGTTCAAACAAAGCAGCAGTACCCTCTTCCCCACGAGCAAGAGCCACAATTCGTTCAGCAGTCAAATCTTCTCCCAAATGTTCATCAAGGTCAACAAAGACCTTCTCAATTCTTTGGATTGAAATATCGTGATACAAACTGCGTTCGCTCAGTAAAGAAATCAACGACTCGTGTGCATTTGAAGAACTTGAAGTCGCATTATTTTGTATCTTTGCCAACAAATCGCCGACGGAATCACAATCACCGCTACCGCTAACCTGGGATATTGCCCCCGCTATAATGGAATCCAATCCTCCTTCAGTTTCACTACGAACTTCAATGGCTGCAAAAAGACGAGATCTCACAGAATCCCCAAGTTCAATGGACTTCAATTGGGCCACCGCAATATCTCCTTCTGTGAACGCTTTCGTCAAATCTGTTCCAGATCTCTCCACTAGAGCAAGTTGTTTCGGTGAAAGAATTGCGCCAACTCTAGCATGAATTCGCTGCGCTCCCTCCATGAACAAACTACTGGATCTGGTGGACAAGAGCCTTCCTGTCTGTTTCTGCCAATCAGACGTTTTACTGCTGATCTCACCAAGGATGGAATCCAGGGCACCATCCGACTTTGCCGCCGTCACAAGGGAATCAAACATGGTACCGAACTTATCTCCCAATGTAGATGTCACGGATTCCAAATTAATGTCCAGATTATTTTCCAATAGTTCGTCCAGAGCACTGAGCGCCTTCTGCCGAGCTTGGACCATCATTGCAGATCCATCCGCATTCTCGTCACTTATTTCAACTCCCATCTCTCGGAGAGCATTTTGGGTAGATTCTTTCAAGCCATTTTCAGAAAGCAAGTGCTTCAATCTGTCTCTACCGTTTGATAAGAGCACTGTCAATTCTTCATCTTTCAGCATTTTGTAGATACCGTCCACCTCTTCTGAATCAGGAATTGAATTTTGAATCTTGTCAGTCACCTTTTCGGCAACCTCGGTGGCCTTGTCTACCCTGTTTGAGATTGCTTCGTTGTGACTCATAATGCCATCGGATGAGTCCTCCGACAGTCTTTCCGTCAATTGCGCAAGTTTTGGATTTTGTTCCAATATGGACTTTGCGGAGGCAGCTGCATCATTTCCGCGAGTAATCAAATCGTCAATGAGCGGATAAAACTTTGCGCATTTGGCAGGAGCGACATTGGAAGCTTTCAACTGAAACAGTTTCTGATCGGATTGAACGGATACGGATGCAGATGGTGATTCGTCTGCCATTTTTTTCTCCTCGAAACTATCCTGACTATCCTTTGAGAGTGTAGAAACGAGATCTAGATGGGTGGGTTTGTCTCCCTCAATATCATCATTGATGTAAGAGACTACATACTCATCTTTGGCAGGGGAGTAGCAGTGAATCATAATTTTTGGATGATTCACGTTCTCGTTCTCGTTGGATCCCTCCGCCAACTTCAACTGATTTCCATTTCCAGCATTGGCCATTGGCATTCTTTCAGTGCTGATCATTCCAGGGGCGCCTGGTAAGACTTTTATGACGCAAGAATCTTGCAGAAAAGCTGTGGCCGAGGATGCCACTGATTTTCCAACATGTCGCCATAACCTCGCTTTGAATGATGTGGATGTGACCCTTTCTGTTTCTTCCGATGAAGATGTGATTTTTATGACAACAGCAACGCCAAAGGCTGTGAGAAGTACCCGGCCTGGTTGGATTACTTGTAATTCGTTCTGAAACATGTTTATGTGTCGTCTATTTCTGATTCCTGATTCCTAATCGTGACGAACGTCTACGTGAGCGAGTGTTTGGTTTGTTACTTCAAAGCAGACACACACCAATGAGCAGTCCAATAATAACACTGTTTGTGTTTGGATGGTCGAATTGGATCAACAAGTGCTGTACAGTAGGTACTGGACTGAATGATGCGTGCTTTATGGAGTTGTTTGGGTCGGTCATTGTCCTTCTTCGGCTCGAAGTCGCACGCAAGTAAGTTTGTACGGTAAAAGTTCTCTCAACTCACATCACATCATATCGCATCGCATCGCTCGCTAACATTTGTTTGTATCCGTGTATGGTTAGGGCGAGGTTGTGTACAAGATCTTCGACCAATGAAACATTCACAGAACAAATACAAGATATCATCAAATTCAAAATATACAAGTTTGTTAAAAGTAGACATGACAACTGACAACTGACAACTAAACACATTCCGGCTCCCAGGACTACACTACGTACTCCATTCTCTCTTAACTTACACAGCAGAATCAATCATCAACATGTCAGATTGGGACGACCTCTTCAGCGCTGCAGCCGGCGCAGATGAAGATGCCGGACCTGATGCTTCAAAATCACAAATGCAAACGAACCCCAGAAAGCATCATCAGGTATCCGGGGATGATTTCGATTCCACCACAGAAAAACGACCCTCCAAGAAAAAAAAGACAAACACTGCCACTCAGCAGCAGCATGGTACACGTACCAAATCACATGCACATGAACCCTTGGAAGGCATTCTCAAGTCTCGAACTGACCCAATCAGTGAACAGGTTTGGTCCAAGATTCCGGCTTGGTTGTCCCCCGGCGCTTCCTTGTGCAATCAGGCACTGTGTAGTCGAGGATGGAAGCAAAAAGAGGATTGTTTGCTGGATGCCAAATGCAAACGTTGTAAATTAAGTGTGTTGCACCACTCGCTTTCTGTGACATCGTCCATGGCGTTGGCGTTGGGTCCAGCTGGGAAGGTCCTGGAAGCATTCACGTTAGTGCGTGATATTAGATGTTGCAGTTCCAGTATTTTGAACGAAGCGTACGCGTATGGATATGGATGCAGTAATAGCAATGGTAATAGTGAAGGAAACCAAACGAGAAAACCCAATTTCGAAGACTACGCTATGACCGCATTTGAAAAGTCAGATCGACTAGTAGACATGAACTTTAATTCTATTCTTTCCCCCGGAGAAGCAGACATTCTGATTGGGAAATTCAACGAGGTTGCAAAGAGTGCGAGGGCCCTAAGGGACAAAATGAAAAGCTGGTGGTGCTGGACAAAGGGAGAACAAAAACAGGGCAAGGACCAATATAATTTCAAGCTGAGAGGCATATTTGATGAAATTGTTCAGCTCATGATTGATTGCGACGGGGCATATTTTCGCCTGTATTATCTTCAAAATGCTGGTTGCCTGCCAATACAGAACGACATCGCCTTTCTGCCTCACCCTCCAACTTATTTTGAATCGCAAAATGTGACTTGGAATGCTGGAACAGACTACGCAACAGAGCTCGCGAATTCTATGAAAAAATCATGCACAAATATAAGTGACGAGAGATGGCGTAATTTGATGCAGGATTTAGGAGTCAACCAAAATCAAGCATCCAATGAGCTAGATTCGCTATCCTTTATGCACAAAAATCGATTGTCAGAATCTATTTTTATCTTCCACAAATCAGGATGGATTCATTCGGAAGAAGCAAAAAATCAAACCATGCAATCCATGAAGCGCAAATCAAAGCCACGAGACCGCGAGGATGCTTTTTACATAAAGTACGAAACTCCTGCTCCGCCTATAGTCAAAGAATGGAGAGATTCGTGTCGTGATCTCCTTTGCAACTTGTATGCTTACGCAACACTTTCTCCCAGAATTATTGAGGGTATCAAGACTACCCTTGGAAAGGATTCCATTGCGTGTGATAACGTATTGGAGATGGGAGCAGGAACTGGTTACATTGCTCATCTACTTAGTGAAGCTGGCTTGAATGTTTCAGCTTTTGATATCGCTCCTACAAAACCAAGATACGGTCAACACAATGGTAGTGATACAGCTACAGCGAACGAATACCATGGTTCTTCACCCCCGTTCTGTGATGTAGGTTCTGTAGATTCAAAAAACTTGCGATCAATCCTTGCAAAACGAGAAGCGAAGAAAACCGCACTTTTGTTATGCTACCCACCTCCACTGTCAGGCATGGCTGAAGATGCACTGAAATCTTTTGTAAATCGTGGAGGGAAAACAGTAATTTTAATTGGGGAGTTTGCGGGTTTGACGGGATCATTGCACTTTGAAAATTTGTTGCGGCATCGTTTTGATCTAAAACATCGAGCGCCGTGTTTGCATTGGGGTACGGATGCAGCCGAAGTTACCATTTGGTCAAAGAGTAGTGAAGAATCTTTACTTGGAAAGTCTTGCCCCGGGGTTCTAGCACAATGTTCCCAATGCGAGAATACGAGCGCGGCGTCACGGTGTAGATTGTCTCGCCCATTATCATATTGCAGTTCGTCTTGCTTTGATGCACACAAAGATGAAAGGGAGATACATTTCGCTTTCAATATGATACCCATGGATATAAATACAAATGAAATGATATCCTTTCATGGATCCGGAAGACAACATTTCGAACCAATATCATGGTAGTAAGCTAAGAATACGCATTCGCTCCCTTTTGGGTTACTTGCTTCTCAACCTTCATCATTCAATAACAATAATAATAATACACAATGATTACTGATTTAAACTATATAAACCTAAACGGCAAAATCAGTCCCAATACAAGCCCAATATGAGTTTTTTATTATTAAGTCGTCTCGTAGCACTTTACAGGAAAGTGCAGCCAATAAATTTCTGCAGGGAGAACGTAACTATGGTTGAAATAACAGCATCCATGTCCCAAAACAAATTAGAGACCAAAGGAATTGGAATCTTAAAAAAAAGGGATCTGGGGTGGTTGACATTAAGTCAGGAGATATACTCATCAGGGAAAGTACCCGCAGGAACAGTCCGAGTGACATTGTCTGAGAGATAAACTAAGGTAGGACTATCCAAGACTGGAGGGTCGGATTGTGAGTAAATTCGTCTTCTTGATCTGTATCACTGGCTTCTCGTGATATTCGAATGACTAAGAATCAACGTTTGATATGATCGGGAGACTTGGAAAGGAGAGAGGATGCGTTATCACGGAAGTACCCTCGATATGGGGTGCTAGTTGATCGAGTCCTTGTTGGAGCTCTTGACGTACAGCTACATGTAACAGATCAATGCCGTGGCGAGAATTGATGACGGGGGACTCGTGAAAGGCAGCGTTACGATGGTACCCTGGAATGAATTATGTGTCAGAGTTTTCCAATGAGTCGAATTGCCCACCGTCTGCCTGAGTTTCGAAGGCCTAGGTGTTGATAATAAGCGGTTTGAATGGATTTCGAAATGTTTAGTGACCATGCCCAAAGAAGGGCATACCAACCAATATCAAGCTGCGATTGTAGTGCGTTGTGTGATCGATGATGGTACTCTATGAGCCTTGGGGGTCCTCGTGCCAAGATCGCAATCCTTTTCTAATAAAGGAGATTAAGATGGGGTGAGGATTAACATACGTGACCCAGCCTTCAAGGGTTGTGACGAGAGACACAAAGAGTTCGATGGCGCTTTGACATCATTCAATAACAACACGCTAGATTTACTCGCTAGAAGTTCAAGATACGTTTATGACCTCTTGTTTCAACCATTTGTACTCCATCTGCGTACACAGTGTGATTTTCACCCCTGCCTTGGCCTAAAAAGTTTTGCTTTGTCCCATCAGGAAAGTGAACCTCTTTGCCACCATCTGGATAGTGACGTTCAGTTTGCCCCGATGCAAACTCAAAAATCTCCCTACCATCGTTATGGGTAGTGTGTGAAGTCTATCAAAGAGTGAATGATTAGCGCCACTAAATATCTTGTTGAATGCAATGTCGACAAATACTATGTCTCACCTTTGCTTCAGCATAATAATATACGATGGTTCCAATATTTGTATAAGAAGTTTTTATATCGCCATTCGTAAAGCGGACAATTGTTGTTCCATCTGGAAGAGTTTCCTTTGTCGTGCCGTTTTGAAAGGTGATAATTCTCTGGGCATTCCCTAATATTTTTTCTTGGAGGTTATCCATTGCTCCACCGAAATTATATTCATGATTCTGCACGGGAATGTCATGAGTATGTGGTTCACTGGAATAGTCTGAAGGGTTATAAGGTTTTCCTTTCATCGGAGTATTAAAAGAAAGACTTGTTGGTAGATTTGAGATGGTATCAGTCGTTTGGAACCCTGTTTGGATTTTTTGTGCTTGTGTTGGTATCTGTAGCTTCTTGTCAGACAATGTGCACCGCAACCAATTTTCTTTTGGCTCTTCAATGAGATCCTTATTTGAAGATATAATGTTAGTTGCATCTTCGTCCTGTTGTTTGTGATCTCTGTAGACCTTTTCAGCCAGCACCACATCGTCTTGATGAGTTACTGGTGGAGACGGACAAGAGCATACAGCTTCAGATCCAGTAACGGTAGAATGAACGCTATGATCAGGTTCTGTATTACCACCGTCTTGAGTATTTGGTTCGTTGCCTTTATTTTCATCTTCCGCTGGGTGATCAATAGAACACGTTAACTCAGTGTTCCCGTCACCGTTCGAGGTGATAGGTTTCTGCTTGCGTGCACTTCTCTGCTGCCTTTTCATTTTCTTCTCTAATTTTGTCCTCTCGGCTATCTCTGATTCCAACCTTCTACTAAGCTCGCCCTTTTCATCCTTTAGTTTTTGGTTCTTCGAAACCATACTCTCAAGATCGTCTTGCAACTCGATTATTTTCTTATTGCGATCTGAAATCATATCTTTCCACCGCTTTTCGCTCAAACGATGACGCGACTTCACAGCATCAGCATCCAATGTTTGTTTATGTAATGCGGCCTTCAACGAATCTATCTCCTCTTTCGTCCGTTTGTGGCTGAATCGTGCTTCTTCAGCTGCTTGCTCTTCTAGTTTTTCTTTCCTCTTCTTCCGCTTCGAGACCATGGCACAATTCGCAGTTCTTTGTTTTTCTTTCTGAATCAGTGTTCGTTGATTATCTTTCCACTTCATCAGCTTCTCCCGTTCTGAAGCAGCCCATGATTTAACCTATGTAGCAAGTTATAAGGATAAAGCGCTGAGTCTTTCAAACTAATCTTCCAGAATATAAGGAATATACTGTCAACGTACCTCCTCTCTGTCTTTTTCTGCGGCTCTCAAAGCCGATTCTTGACGTCGTCGCATTGACTTGATTACCTGCCATTGTTCTTCCATTTCCGGCGTTTGGAAATCTTTTGAGGTCTTTTGTTTTGACGAGCCCTTTAATTTATTAATTGGTTTCAGTGACGATCGTGCGTGTTTATTGCTTTTCATTGGTCTTTTACATGATGTCGTTTGTCGGCTTGTTGCCCCTTCCTCACATTCACCGCTGTCATCTGATTCTTCCACAAAGGAATCCGATACTGAAGATGCTTCGTCACTACTAGTATCACTGGTACTGACTTCTTCTTCTTCATCATTTTTGATAGTAAAATGCTGCACCACATGCTCCTTCACCTGATCTTGGTCGATGACCTGAATCTTGCATCCTCCTTTGGTAGTATTCCTATGAATTTCTTCCCTGGCACGCTGCCTACGTTCGATACGCTTCTGAAGATTTTCCCGCTGCTGCTCTTGCATTCTTTCCAAGTGCTCGAGCTCCTTCGAAGCCCTTTCTTTTGTTGACACTAAACTTTTATTTGTGTTTGCCTGATTAGCTTTGTTGAAACGGTGTACAGCAGATGGTTCTTTCCTAGTTCCTCTGCGAAGGAACGGCTTCTTCTTAATGGTGGATTGCGCATCACTCCCCGAGACTAAAGTTTCAGGAAGACAACCTGAGTTCTCTATTCTATTTCGATCCTGTACGTCCTGAGGTACAGCTCTTGTTGTGTTTGAAGCAACAGCGTGCTGATCAAGATTCGATTCATTCGAACCTTCAAGATGGAGGTGACATTTTGACATGTGTGAGCCCAGTGTAGTGGGCACCGTCCCACTACTTGTTGAACAAACACCTATTTGACAATTTGGACTTGGTAGCACGCATTCTGTTATTGATGACATTGGATCGCTTGACGGAATCTCGTCTCCCGAAACAATCATTTCCTCCAACCTCGACCTTATCGACTCCATTGATTCATTTTTCGACAATTCTCTCGTTTCGCTATCTTCTTCAGCGACCTGGTGATTAGTGAACAATAACGAGTTAGGATCTGCCCCTTCTTTCGATTCGTCTCTAGATGGTGAAATCTTGTCGATTTCTGCAAGAACCATATCAGCCGCATTTATAGCATCACTGGTGGTACTACTAGAACCGAAGCTCCCACCTTCATAATACTCATCAAGGATATGTCGTAAGGAAATAGGTTGTGGAGGAGGTGGCGGTGGAGGAGGTGGAGAAATAAAGCGATCGGTACTTTGTTCCATTGTAATTTCTCCAAACGCTTGCACAATCGAAATGGTCGTCATCTAACTGGTTGGCAAGCACGGGAGTAAAGTTTCGAATCTGAGTCACTATTTATTTGACATTGATTGTTCAAACAAAAATAAAAGTTTCCTGATTTTGCCTACACGTACAGCACAGTGCATCTTGATTAATTGATGGGTATACGTGGTGTACCAGCAATGGCCATTTGTTCAAAATCGTGTTCAATAGTACAATGATTAAATGGTAAGTATATTGAAGGAACCCATCATCTCTTGTTCGTCTTGGGAATCGTCAGTAGAGTCTTCACTTGTTGACTCGACACTGTTTTTCTTCATCTGGAATTTCTCACTTCGTATTCTACTCTTCTCGATAGCAAGACAGCACTTTTTGTATTTCCGCTTACTCCCACAGTGACATAAATCATTGTTCTTGGGTGCAGGCCTGCGGTTATCCTTTGAAGGCAACGAGTCTGAAGCCGATTCGTTTATTTCCGCGTCCCCGTTCTCTTTGTCCACAGGATCAGATTTATCCTGCTTTTGTTCGTGTTCGTTTGCATGCAATGAATTTGCATTTGCATCTTCCACACTATTGTAATGACTATTCTCGTGATAAGATAAGAGTAAGTCAGGTCCAGTAGTTTTCTCGTCTCCTATACCAATGTTATAAGCCCCCGAAGCAGAAAATATAGTGATTTGCCTCTTGTACAGTCGTGCTGCACATACGATCTCAACATCGCCTCCCCAAGTTGCATCATCTCTCATTTCAGCAACATATTCATCAAAGTCCATTACATCCTCCTCCTCGTCATCTAGCAGAAGAAATATGCTGAAATCCTCCTTGTTTTCTTCCAGATAATTGCATATTTCATGTCTCACCTCGTCATGATTCTCCCCGTAATCGTTCTGAAGTTGATGCGAAATTGACCTAAACAAGCAGTTACCATCAGATTCCATTTCTACAATTTCTCGCTTTCCATTTGGCCCCCCTTTAATCCTTTGCCTCAATTCATAATCCCCGCAACTTATTTTCTTCTTATCCTTCTTATTCTTCCTTCCTCCTCGCTTCTTTTTTTGAGGACCATCTTCTTCGACTTTCTGATATGCCTTTCCTTTTTTTAATAACCTTCCCTTCTTCTTTGCCATGATGCTTTCCTTATCTTCAAGAATATTCTTTTTTCCGCAACTTAGCTGGACTTGATTGACCTGAAAGAATAGCTTGAAGCTACCGATACTGCTGTTCTTTAAAATCTGCTTTACAACACACATACATACAAGGCAACAACAACACGATGGCGGGCCGGTTTCCTGCCTGCCTTCGCTTCATACCGTTTGAGAAAAGAAAGATCGAAAGAGAATAAAGTTTGTGAAACCCGGCAAAAAATTTGGCGACTGAATGGGGCCAACTTCCACCCTCAAGCAAGACAATTTCCAGCCAGACATGGACAATCGATTTTTCCTTCATCTTCGGTCTATCCTTCAACAGTTCTTCGCTGAAGGAGACAATAATGAAATGGAACGGCTCCATCATTCCACCGACAAAGACAAAATCTCCACCGACCATGATCTTCACCGCTCTCCGCACCGGCGTCCGCACTGGAATTCAACGGGCCGCACCTAGCGTCCGAAATGCTTCTTCTGGACCTGGAATCCCTCCTGGTCTTTTGAATACTTGGTACAACACGTGAGTTCATTCCATATCGATGTTTTGTTTGGTTACGTAGGCTGCGGTATGCTTTGTACGGGGAGGTTGGCAGCGCTCAAGAATGTGCAATGGCAGATGTTTGAAATATCCGCTCCAGGTGCAGCAAACAGGTCTTTGCATTGGGATCATGGATTCGAATAGAGATATTTATGAGGATTTAACTTTCTCATGTGGGGTTTTCGCGGTTACGTTACCGACTTTTGATTTTGCTCTTTACTTCTACCATATGAGATGCATTCTCACCCTAACCTGATCAATTTCTTTACTTTCACAGCTTCGGAAAATCCAATGCTGCTTACATAACTTGGATCATTGGAGGAGTTCTTGTTGGAGAGGGAATCACTGGATTTGGAATTAATACCGTATGGGCTTCAGTAAACAAAGGAAGGACATACGATACAGTTGACTGGACGAAATTTATTGTTGACGATGATGACGACGACGATGATGATGAAGAAGAGGAAGAGGAGGAAGAAGAAGAAGAATAGATTGTCGGTGTCATTTATTTTAGGTCGGCTCTAATGCCAATATCGATATTATAAGATAAGAATCTTGTTTTGTTTTTCGAAAATGAAAGATGATGGACGGAATGATAGGTTGTTGTTTGGAGAATCCTGCATAATTATTTGGTCTTAGAAGTACGTGTAGTAGTGCTAGAGATGAAATTAGTGAAGTGTCCAAGGCTTGAACAGAAGGAAAAGTGTAACATTCATTCAAAGGCACAATATTTCTATTCAATATTCTTTTTGCTTGGCTTGTGATGCTTGATTGAACTTGTCGTAAATTGTCTCCAAAGAAATGTTTGGAAAATAAATAACATGGGCGTATTCCAATGCTAATTCATGTTGCCCACCTTTATTTCCATGCGCAATCAATGTAGCTTCTTCATTCGTAATCAAATGACAAATCAACTGAAATAAAGAGCTCTCAAATCCACAGCTGAGGTAAAAGAACTCCTCCACGCCACTGAGGATATAAGCAATTCGACTCAACAGCACGCCTGCAACTTCTACTTTTTTGATTGGGTTTGGTGTCGCTGATAGCGCTGTAAGAAAGCAGAGGGTTCCAATTGCAATTGCACTAGCATTATCAATCTGAGATCCAGCGTAACTGCTTAGGGAGAATAAGTGCGAGGCACTGTAGAATCCAGGTGCAAGTAATAACTTTGGGACCCATTCACTAAAAGGCAACTCGATCTTTTCACTTTTATAAAGCATATTTGTACCGACGATGGCAATGATAAATCCACCAACAGCACATTGTTCGAATAACACTTTGGGAATAAGTGATGCATACCAATAGGCAAGACCAATCATGGCGACTGAAGAAGCTGTTACTACTTTTGGAGCCTTTGTAGGAATGAGAATTCCAATCCAAACGATAGCACTCAAGGTAGACAGAATACGTCCGTTTTGTAGTGGCTGCGGTATGCGTTGATCCAATAGTTCGAGCAAGCCAAAGTTTCCAAAAATACAGAAGATTAGGCAAACAAAGTGCCCCGCGAGATTCACTGCGCTGACATGTCCGTCTTTGAAATGCTTTAACGCAACGTGATAGGATTCGCCCGCGAACATGTTGATGAAAGGCTTCCATGGATAGACAAAGAATGGTGCCAAAGAAAAGAGTAGAACTTGCAATAGAACTTTCATATCTTCCGTTATCTTTTGTTATACGTTTCTAGCTGGAAATGGTGATAAGCAACCAATGGCAGCACGCGAACACTAGCTGATTGAGAACCATACACAAACAAGGAACAGGTGTACCGGGTACATACTGATTTTTTTAATGAACACTAGCTGATTGAGAACCATCAACAAACCCAATGACGGGAAATTTCTTCACAATCACAAGACTGACTCTAAGACAAAAATCTTTTTAAAAATTCAACCACGCAAAATGGCCTTTCCATCAAAACTAATCTTCCTCTCACAAAATGGTTTTTCTTTTCAAGGTAATTTTATTGAAATTTCCAAACGGGACGGAAAGGATTCCCTGGTGTGCAAGGGATGTATTAATAATATAAGACAAAAATGCTACTGTATGTTTTTAAAATTGACAAATCAATCGGACAACTCAAAATAGTTCGGAAAGGATTGAAAATTCCGATCCAAGAATCGAATCACAGAAAGGAACTCTGTGGAACTAAGAGTACTGTACAAGCGACTCACTCGTGGGACCATCCATTACTGTAGCACTCGTAGTTTTAGAGTAGAATTGACTTTGTTTGCTGTAAAACATGACTGAGCTTATTTTTTAACAATATGTGTAGTCAAATCAAACACTAGAGGTCTATATTCTTGATCCTTCTCCATGAGAGCTGAATTCTGAAATCTTTTCATCATACTCTCCTGTCCCTGTATCCGAGCGTAAGTGATACGGCAGATCTTTTCACTCTTGAATACCTTCCATTGCTTGCCATTATAGGTATCATAAAACGACAAAATATCCGCATAATCCACAAAGTTAATGAAAGCGTAACCCCTGTTGCACTTATTACGAAAATCAATTGGCAAGTAGAAAAAGTCAATCTTGCCCGGACCATGTCCACTGTCCTGAAACTCTGACACGAGCATGCTTTGTGTGTATTTGTTTGGAATGTTCCGAACCATGAGAGATGTCCGCGTGTCGCCTCCATTCTTTACTAGCTCAATGTCTAATGCTAGATGCTGATTGTCATTGTCATCTTTGGTCCTTGAAGGACTTCTCTTGCTTATGTTCGTGTTACCACTTGAAACGCTGGAATCGATAACATGGCTGCGACCCGTGCCAGGCGTAAATATGGGTATTGTTTGTCCATGGTGCATGTCTACAATTGGCTGATGCGAAATGGCACTATGATTCGAAGACACTGGCAAGTATTGCGGAACTGAAGGATTTGGCATTGGTTGGTGTGGCTGTTGTACCCAATAGCCTTGTCCATCATAAGGGTTTGTAATGTATGTGCCATGAGGACCACTTACAACATGTTGCTGAGCAGGTTGCGCTTGTTGTGTAACTGCTCCGTATTGTGGATTGACTGCTGCTGGGTAAGTTTCAGGACCACTTACAACATGTTGCTGAGCAGGTTGCATTTGTTGTGTAACTGTCCCGTATTGTGGATTGACTGCTGC
>Ga0115005_10001099_pt1 | contig 21275 bp, 18 predicted proteins | sample ArcOceMetagenome_FD_87163 | JGI IMG/M metagenome (GOLD analysis project Ga0115005, IMG submission 87163) | Marine eukaryotic phytoplankton communities from Arctic Ocean - Arctic Ocean - Greenland ARC118M Metagenome | ecosystem: Environmental > Aquatic > Marine > Oceanic | place: Arctic Ocean...
ATATTACCAAGGGCTAAATCATCCTCACCTTTGAGTACGCCGGCAATGCTTGCAGCAAGTTCTGGAAGGCTGGTGCCAAAAGCAATGATAGTTAAACCAATCACCAAGTCAGATATCCCCATATACCTTGCAATTTCTACAGCGGAGTTCACCAAAAAATGTGCACTCAGGGGCAAAATGACCAGACCCACACCAATCCATATAAGCGCAGATGTATTTGAAACGCCTTTAGGTATTTCGTCAGCTGTTTCAGCTATCAACGGGTCTTCTTTGTCTACTTGTAGCGACAGCCAGGCCATCATGGCTAATACAAAAATAAACAGAGCAAGTAGAATAATGCCCTCGTAAGACTTAAGTTCGCCATCGAACAAAAAGCCGATAGCAATAAGGGAAATAATAAGAAGAGCCGGAAGCTCTCGCTTTAACGTTGTTGATGAAACAAGCAGCGGCTTAACCAATGCTGTTATGCCAAGGACAAGAGCGACGTTGGTAATGTTCGAGCCCAGCGCGTTTCCTACAGCGGTATTCATATTACCATTTACAGAGGCAATGGCGGATACCACGATTTCAGGCGCAGAAGACCCCATAGCGACAATCGTTAAACCGATCATCATAGGTGAAATACCGATGTTCTTTGCTAGCGCTGAAGCACCATAAACAAAACGGTCAGCGCTCCAACTAAGTACAATCAGCCCAATAAGAAAAATGACGATGTTTAAAAGCACAACAACCTGTAATAAAAAGTATTTCGCTAGATTGTCGCAAAAAGAGTGCCATTTGCCTATGCTCGCATTACTTTATTTTTATCAAATGCTGCGAAATGGTAAAAACCTGTGTTAAATGAAGGGTAAATCGACAAATTAGTCCTCGTTCGTTGCCTTTGAGTGGCAGCGATAGCAACAACACTGCATGTTGGTGTTCAGTTTCCATTAACAAACTATCAAATACGATAGACGTGCTCACTCACTTTCGACTTGTTGTCTTATATAAGAAGTGCGCTTGAGCGCGCGTGACCTTACATTCGTCTTAATCGAACATAACTTGTAACTTTTTGACTTTTGCGAGGGGCTTGAAAAAGCGTACAATGACACTAAATCACATCGCCCAGCCACGACTTTTTACCAATCGTGTTGATAAACTACACTGCCGAGTAAACTTTATTGGTATTATGTGTTCTTAAAGTAAACTCAAGAGTATACATTTACAGTAAAATGTTTAAGGCATAGAAATTGAATACGCTAGGCAACCTATTCAATTACTCTTTTAAAAGTGCAGTGTGGGTGAAATTTTTACAGCCACTTTCTTTCGTCAGGGGTCGACTTTTAAGTACTTATGGATCATTTAGTTGAAGTAGATAACCTAACTTTCAAGCGTGCTGACCGCGTTATATATGACGGCATTTCGCTTAAAGTACCCAAAGGTAAAATTACTGCGGTAATGGGGCCTAGTGGTATAGGTAAAACAACGTTGCTGCGCCTTATTGGCGGGCAGTTAACGCCAGATGAAGGCGACGTGAGATTCGATGGTGACTCGATTGTTTCTATGTCGAGAAAGTCCCTTTACAACACGCGCCGAAGAATGAGTATGCTGTTTCAGAGCGGCGCACTTTTCACCGACATGAGCGTGTTCGACAATGTTGCGTTTCCGCTTCGCGAGCATACCAAGTTATCTGAAGATATTATCGCGACCATTGTCGCTTTAAAGCTACAGGCTGTGGGATTGCGCGGTGCTGCTCAACTCATGCCAAGCGAATTATCTGGTGGTATGGCGCGCAGAGCTGCACTTGCAAGAGCGATAGCGCTTGATCCTGATTTAATCATGTATGACGAGCCATTTGCAGGCCAAGACCCTATTTCCATGGGGGTCTTAGTAAAGCTTATTCGTGAGCTTAACGATGCGCTTAGCCTAACAAGTATCGTTGTTACTCATGACGTAACCGAAGTACTCACTATTGCAGATTATATTTATATACTGGCTGATAAGCGCGTAATAGGTGAGGGTACGGCTCAAGAAATCAAAGAAAGTGATTCTGAGCTGGTACAGCAGTTCTTAAAGGGTAAAGCAGATGGTCCAGTGCCATTTCACTACCCTGCACCTGATTTGAAAACGAGTTTTTTGGGAGGCGACAAATGAAGTACTTCCAGTCAGTCGGTGCAAAAACGATCGCTAAAATAACTTCAATTGGACGTGCCACATTAATGCTGTTCGGTGCGCTAGTGGCGGTTCCTCGCGTTAAAAATATTCCGTTAGTGATCAAGCAGCTTTATGTTGTAGGCGTGCAGTCGCTCCTAATTATCATGGTATCTGGTTTGTTCATTGGCATGGTAATGGCGCTCCAAGGCTATACAATTTTGGTTGATTATGGCGCTGAAGGGAGCTTAGGTCCTATGGTGGCTTTGTCGCTACTGCGGGAACTGGGCCCGGTTGTGACTGCATTGTTGTTTGCTGGTCGTGCTGGCTCAGCGTTGACAGCTGAAATAGGCTTAATGAAAGCCACAGAGCAATTAAGCAGCTTAGAAATGATGGCAGTAGATCCGCTTAGGCGTATTGTGGCTCCTCGCTTTTGGGCTGGAATGATTGCCATGCCAATGCTGGCGATTATTTTTAGCGCCATTGGTATCCTAGGCGGGCATTTGGTCGGCGTGGATTGGTTGGGCGTTGATGCGGGCAGCTATTGGTCAATTATGCAATCAACAGTAGATTGGAACCAAGATGTCATAAACGGCGTAATAAAAAGCCTCGTGTTTGCCTTAGTTGTGACGTGGATTGCCATATTTAAAGGTTACGATTCTATTCCGACATCGGAAGGGATCAGCAAAGCGACTACTGAAACAGTGGTCTATTCATCATTAGCAGTATTAGGGCTGGACTTCGTGCTTACCGCCCTTATGTTTGGTATCGAGTAGGGGTTAGGAATGAGTAAGTATAAAACGGAAGTGATGGTTGGTATGTTTGTCATGCTTACAATAGGTGCATTGTTACTATTAGCACTTAAAGTGGCAAATCAAACGGTAGCGACCGAAGGTGACACCTACACGTTATATGCAAAGTTCGACAATATTGGCGGGCTGAAACCAAGATCTGCAGTGAAAGTAGGTGGTGTTACGGTTGGTCGTGTGTCGTCAATTTCTTTGGACCAGGAAGATTTCACTCCTGTGGTAGAGCTATCTATCCTCAACGAATACAACGGCTTTCCTGAAACCAGTTCAGTATCTATTTTGACTTCAGGCTTATTAGGCGAGCAGTACGTTGGTTTTCAGCCAGGGTTCTCGTTTGACGGTGTGGCAAACTTACAAGATGGCGATTACCTGCAAGATACTAAGTCAGCGTTGGTTCTTGAAGATTTGATTGGTCAGTTCTTGTTTAACCGCGGTAGTGACGAAAACTAATCGTTGCCCATTATATTGCTTGCACAGCATACAGTTACCAATGAATTACAGCAACTTGATGAAACTAATTTGACGGTAATCAGGTCTGCTAAACAGAGTTTGAAGGTAGGAGATAAAATTTTGAAAAAGATCATAGCAGCCATTGGCATCTTTATGATGTCGATAACGAGCGTAGTGAATGCGCAAGAAGTGAATGAGCAAAACCCGTATGAATTGGTGCAGGATGTAGCAAATCGTACGTTTGAACGTATTAAGGCTAATCAGGAGGCTATCAAAGCCGATCCAGAAATGCTTCGTACGATCATGGAAGAGGAACTAGTGCCGCATATCGATTATAAATTTGCGGCATTTATGGTGTTGGGTAAACACTTTAAATCGGTGCCTCAAGAGAAAATGGGCGAATACATCAGTGTGTTTCGACAATATCTAATTACTTCTTATGCAGTTGCGATGGGGTATTACGATAATCAAGAGGTGATATTCGAGCCAGAGTCATCTTTTGATGATAAAAAATCAGTAACGGTGCGTGCCGTAGTACAAGACCCCAGCCGTCCAGAAATTAAAATTGCGTTTAAAGTGCGTAAAGACAGTAAAACGAATGAGTGGAAAGCGTACGACATGGTTGCCGAAGGCATTAGCATGTTAAATAGTAAGCGTAGCGAGTTCGAATCAATTCTTCGTCAAGAAGGCATAGATTCTGTGATTGCTTTAATGCGCGATAAAATTGGTAAGCCGGTTGAATTAAAACAAGGTGAGCCGATTGAAATCGAGGGAGAGGCTGAGTGAGCCTCTTTGAGATAAACGACAAAGGTAACGTGATTGTTCACGGTCAACTTGACCGTGACACTTTGTCAAAGAATTTCTGGGAAAGCCTGAGCAGTAACGAGCGAGGCACCCTGCAGCAAAACAAACGTTGCACTCTGGATTTGAACGATGTCGAACGTGCAGACAGTGCCGGTTTGGCGTGGCTTATCAATGCCGTTAGGGATGCAGAGCAAAATGGTGTTAGCATAACACTCAGCAAAATACCGGAAAAGCTTCAAAAGCTTGCAAAAATCAGCAATGCAGATAGCTTTTTACCTGTAGAATAAACACCAGTTAGCGAATTAAGAAGTAAGTTATGGAATTGTCTGAAATTGAAAAAATCTTGAAAGATGCCTTAGACCTTCACGAAGTACATGTGAAAGGAGAGGGATCGCATTTTAATATTATTGCTGTAAGCGATGCGTTTAATGAAATGAGCCGCGTAAAGCGTCAGCAAGCTGTTTATGCGCCCTTAGCTGATAAGATTGCAGATGGCAGCATGCACGCAATCACAATCAAGACGTTTTCGGTTAAGGACTGGGAGCGCGAGCGCCAGTTCAATATCCCTCAATAATAGGCGCAGCTTGTGGATAAACTTGTAATAAAAAAGGGCCCAGCGCTAAACGGCACGGTTCGTATTTCTGGTGCTAAAAATGCGGCTCTTCCATTGTTGATGACAAGCCTGCTTACTGACTCTCCTTGTCGATATACTAATGTTCCTCGTCTTCGCGATATCAATACCACCACTGCGCTATTACGCGAGCTGGGCGTCGAAATTGCTCAACCTGCACCTAACGACATCGTTATTGATTCGAGTACGCTGGAGAGCGTGACTGCATCGTATGATTTAGTGCGTACTATGCGAGCGTCTATTTTAGTTCTAGGCCCTCTACTTGCGAAACAGGGTAAGGCAAACGTGTCTTTACCCGGTGGCTGTGCTATTGGTGCTCGCCCGGTCAATCTTCATTTAACTGGCCTTGAAAAAATGGGCGCTAAAATAGAAGTTGATGAAGGCTATATTCGTGCAGAAGTTGACGGACGCTTAAAAGGCGCGCGCATCTTTATGGATATGGTAAGTGTTGGCGCCACAGAAAACTTGCTTATGGCTGCGGCGTTGGCAGACGGTACGACGGTGCTAGAAAACGCTGCGCGCGAGCCTGAAATTGTAGATTTAGCAAATTGCCTTATTCAAATGGGCGCAAAAATTAGTGGCGCTGGAAGTGACAAAATTACTGTTGAAGGAGTGGAAACGCTAAACGGCTGTGACTATGCCGTGCTACCTGATCGTATTGAGACGGGGACCTTCCTTGTTGCTGCTGCTGTTACTGGCGGAAAGGTTCGCTGTACCCATGCCGCGCCTGATACGTTAGATGCCGTGCTAGACAAGCTAGAGCAAGCTGGCGCTAAAATTACGACTGGTGATGACTGGATTGAACTCGATATGGAAGGGCGAAAGCCACAGGCAGTGAGGGTAAAAACCGCCCCTCATCCAGCTTTTCCTACCGATATGCAGGCCCAGTTTGTTACTTTAAACTGTGTTGCAGAAGGCACAGGTGTTATTACCGAGACCATTTTCGAAAACCGTTTTATGCATGTGCCTGAATTACAGCGCATGGGTGCTGAGATAGCGCTAGAGGCTAACTCTGCTGTTTCGAAAGGAAGCTCACGCTTAAAAGGTGCGCCCGTTATGGCAACTGACCTTCGCGCATCAGCAAGCTTGGTTATAGCCGGTCTCATCGCAGATGGGGAAACTCATGTGAATCGTATTTATCACCTTGACCGTGGTTATGAAGCTATTGAAGAAAAGCTCAGTGGTTTAGGTGCAAATATCGAGCGAGTGAAAGAATAAGCGAGAAGTCGTTATTCAGATAAAAGAAAAGCGCCTTTTGGCGCTTTTCTTTTATCGATAAAGTGAAACAACAGACTTCTACTGACTCGCGCGAAGTTCTCCAACCGTAGCTGTTAAGGTTAAAGAGGTACCGTCTCGGCTAAGTTCAATCTCAAGCTCTGTGCCCGGCTCTGTTTCAGCAATCATATCTAAGGTTTTAGACGCACTTTCCAGTCTTACTCCGTCAATTGCTACTATGATGTCGCCGGGACGAATGCCAGCGATGTCTGCTGGGCTACCCTTTGCTACCGCCGACACATCGATGCCAGGACGGTTGCGATTTTCACCACCTACGAAGCCGAGCTGACCGCGTATTACACGGCCATTACTGATAATTTCATCCATTACCCGTTTAGCAAGTTCATAAGGTACCGCAAAGTTAATTCCGTCTACATTGCGGACGCGGTTATTTGAATCGAGTACTTGGAAGTTAGCATTAGTAATACCCAACAATATGCCGTTGCTATCTACTAATGCTCCGCCGGAGTTACCTTGGTTGAGTACCGCATCAGTCTGAATAAAATCCACATAGTTGGAAAGTCCGTTTCGTCCTGCTCTGCTTACGATCCCCTGCGTAATTGTTTGACCTAAGTCGAATGGGTTACCGATAGCCATTACCACATCACCTACATGAGTATCTGGTTCTGGGACTTGAGGAATAATATGAAGGTTATCTGCAGTAACTTTTAGAACCGCTAGGTCTGTAAGCGGATCTGTTCCGATAATTTGTGCTTCAAGAATACGACCATCTTGAACTGCTACGTAAATGCTGTCGGCGTTTGCAACTACGTGGTGACACGTAAGTAGGTAGCCGTTTTCAGTCATGATCACGCCAGAGCCCAAGTTAGTTCGACCGCGCGATTGATTTCTAAAAAGCCCGGAGCCATTCTCAATGCTTACGCTATAAATATTGACGACGGCTGGTGCAGAGCGGCTGAGCGCAGTGAAATAGCTTTCACGATTAGCACTTACTGATACATCAGTGAAAAAGCCTTGAGCCAGCCCTTTACCTTGTCGAAGTTCTGGAACAAAAATCAACAGCAACGCTGCAACGGCAACGCCGAGGAGAACAGATTTTAATAAGAAATTTATTATTGAGCGGCCAGTCACAAGTCACACTTATCGTTTTCTGTCGCACTTACTCTAGACGCACTATTTTTGCAGTGCGACATCATAAAAAAGCGCGACGTTTTTAAATTATCATTCTTAACGTAAAGGATATCACTTAATTGAATAAACTACCGTAATGAAAAACAAATTTAGTGCAATCGAATTTGAATTATCATTTCCCTTCAATGGTGCCAGACAAACTGTTCACGTTTGCCATATTCTAGTATTCAAATAAAAACGGCGCTTTAAAGAAGCGCCGTTTTCTATTAGTCAAACTTTCAATCTAGCCTAAAGCTATTGCCTGATAACCAAGTACAATGTTGAATTGCCACGTTTCACGTTAAGCGCAATAACACCTTTCGCTTCATCTAGTGCATTTCTGAACTCAGCCACGGTAGATGTGCGAACTCGGTTAACACCTATGATCACGTCTTCAGACTGTAAACCAATGCGCGCCGCTGGTGCACCACGTTCAATATCAGACACTACAACACCGGCATTACCCGAGTCATCAGTACCGTTTGCGAGCGTTGCACCCTCAAGCGCTGGGTGTATTTGAGCCGCAGTAACAGTGGTATCTGCCGCATCATCTAGCACCACATCTACCTTCATTTTCTTACCTTTGCGCATAACAGTAAGCTCAACTTCAGCGCCGGCCCCCATGCTTGCAATCTTAGCGCGCAACTCTTGGAAGCTGTTAAGTTTACGTCCATTTATAGCGGTAATAATATCACCCGCTTGAATTCCACCTTTTTCTGCTGCTGAATCAGGCTGCACCTCACTAACGAATGCACCAATGTTAACCTCAGCATTCATGGCTTCAGCCAGACCCGCATCGATGTCACTACCAAGAATACCTAACAGGCCGCGTCTTACTTCACCAAACTCAGCGATCTGATCAACTAAACTCTTCATCATGTTTGCTGGAATGGCAAAGCCGATACCAACGTTTCCGCCGTTAGGACCAAAAATAGCGGTGTTAATTCCAACGAGTTCGCCACGTAGGTTAACCAGTGCACCGCCCGAGTTACCTCGGTTGATTGCGGCGTCAGTTTGAATGAAATCTTCGTAGCCGCCAATGTTTAAACCTGAACGACCTAATGCGCTAACAATACCTGAGGTGACTGTTTGCGATAGACCAAATGGGTTACCAATTGCTACCACAAAGTCGCCCACACGCAGGACATCTGAGTCGGCTAATGGCAGTGCTTTCAAATCGTCCGGATCAATTTTCAGTAGCGCGATATCGCTTTGTTCATCTGAACCCAGCTTCTTCGCTTTGAACTCACGACCATCCGTTAATTTGACGGTGATTTCATCCGCGTTATCAACTACGTGGTTATTGGTTACTACGTAACCTTTATCCGCGTCGATTATGACCCCAGAACCTAGACCTCGGAAAGGACGTTCCTGAACTTGCTCTTGCGGTGCACCAAAGAAGTAGCGAAACATTTCTGGTACACGCTGCGTAGAAGTTTGCGTGCCTTCTACAGCAATACTTACTACGGCAGGCGTCGCCTCTTCCAGCATGGGGGCTAGAGAGGGAACTTCATCTTTTTTATCTGAAAAGAACGGTAACGCCGCCTGTGTGTTAGCAGTAAAGCCCAGTGAACTTACAACAACGGCAGACGCCAATAGACAATGGCGGAAAGACATTTTCATGTTCGCTTACACTCCTTAATGTTATATGCGACATAGCATGGTTTCACTAAAAGAGTCCGAGGTCGTGATAAAGTTCCCGATGTTACTGTTTTTCTGCGGTATTCTTATCAGATCCGCCGACGAACAGCCCAGAACCCGAGTTAGCGAAGTCTCTTGGCTGTGTGTCAGAAACACGGTTAACTTTAGACTTATCTGAACCTTTTAGATTATTACGTAAATAGGTTGTGGCTTGCTCCCCGTAGAACGGGACCTTGCTGCCTTCTTCTTCACCGCCTTGCTCAAGCAGTGTTTCGTACTCATCAATCTGTTGCTTTAGTGTTTCGCACTGGCTTTCAATGCTCTCTAAACTCTGACGAGTTTGATGAATGTGATGCTGTGCTTGCTGTGCAAGGATCTCTTTAACTTGCTTCTCAGTCTGTGCAGCACTGCCTGCGCCCTGCTTTTGCTGAAAAAAGCGACCTACAAAAAAGCCAATAATTAAACCAACAACTAATAGAGCAAGAGATACTAACAATTCCATTATATTCTCCGAATAAATCTACATCGCGCAGCCGACCTTTTGTTGTACGATCTAAAAGCTGCTTTCGACCATAAGCTGAATATAGCAAGGTCAAACCCGAAAAGCGCATACATAGTCACATTTATTCAGTGTATGTCGAATTTCAATGTGAGATTCTACCGTGATTTCCATTAAAATTAAGGTCATAATTGAGAAATTCAAGCAGGTCGGTGCAGCAAGTGCCACTATTGACTTTTGTACGGAGTGAATTCGGCGATGACGCCATGGGAAAAATATCAGCTAGATCTTCAGTCGTCTGATTTTCATTACGACGCAGCACAAGAAAATGCAGTAAAAGAACTTCAACGTTTGTTCGACGAACTGACTCAGCCTGAAAAGAAAACAACGTGGCGGGTGAAGTTAAAAGCAGCATTTGGTAAAGGCCACGCCAAACCAGGTATTCAAGGTATCTACTTCTACGGAGGAGTAGGGCGAGGCAAAACCTACCTTGTTGATACTTTCTACGATTGTCTCCCATTTGAAAAGAAGATGCGCGTTCACTTTCACCGTTTTATGTATCGTGTACACGACGAATTAAAGCAGCTCAAAAGCGCCCAAGACCCGCTAAAGTTAGTGGCCGCCAAGCTAGCAAAAGAAGCGCGGGTAATATGCTTTGACGAGTTTTTCGTGTCTGATATAACCGATGCCATGATTTTAGGCACGTTGATGGAAGAGCTGTTTGGGCACGGTATTGTGCTGGTGGCGACTTCGAACATAGTGCCTGACGATTTATATAAAAATGGATTGCAACGTGCGCGGTTTTTACCAGCCATCGACTTACTAAATCAGAATACCCGTGTGGTAAATGTCGATAGCGGTATTGATTATCGTCTTAGAACGCTAGAGCAAGCCGAAATTTATCACTACCCACTTGATGAAGAAGCCACCGAGAACTTGCATAGCTACTTTTCTCAGCTAGCGCCAGAAGAGGGCTCTCAAGGCGAAGACATTGAGGTGAACAATCGCAAAATACCAACGCTTAGAAATGCTGACGGGGTATTGATGATTGATTTTAAAGCCCTGTGTGGAGGTCCTCGCAGCCAAAGTGACTATATCGAGTTAAGCCGTTGTTATCATTCGGTGCTATTAGCCAATGTTATGGAAATGGGGCAACACAACGACGATGTGGCGCGCCGTTTTATTGCCATGGTGGACGAATTCTACGAGCGAAACGTGAAGCTAATCATTTCGTCAGAAGTTGCGTTGGAAAGCTTGTATACCGAAGGACTACTTAACTTTGAGTTCAGGCGCTGTCTTAGCCGCTTAAAGGAAATGCAGTCACACGACTACCTAGCAACCGAACACTTGCCGTAAGCACAAGTGTGTGGGGTCAGAGTACATTTTGAACTCATTGAAAATGTGAATTCTATTTACCTGTAGCCTTTCTAGGGGCGTTCACATTGGTATTACATGAAAATTAAGGTAGAATTTCGCCCAAAATTTTTGTGTTGCTTAGCCTGCCGTTATTTTGGGCAATGTTTCGCTTGGTAATTTTAAGCACTGTCGCGTTCGGTCATTTAAGAAACGTCGCGTTCGGCAATGTTACCAAGTAAGGCAGAGCGACGCAGCCTGGTTTAATGGTCAGGCAAATAGTAGCCCGATAAAACCCAACGCAGCATTTCAAATTGCGAGAAAGAGAATTTTAAGATGGGAAGAGCATTCGAAGTACGTAAAAACGCCATGGCAAAAACTGCCGGCCAAAAAACTAAAGTTTATTCTAAGTACGGTAAAGAAATTTACGTATGTGCGAAAAATGGTGGTGCCGACCCAGACACTAACCTTTCACTTCGCCGCCTAATGGAAAAAGCAAAGAAAGACCAAGTACCAAGCCACGTTATTGAAAAAGCGATAGATAAAGCCGCTGGCGGCGCAGGGGAAGACTTCCAGCCTATGCGTTACGAAGGCTTTGGCCCGGGTAACTGTATGGTTATTGTTGATTGCTTGTCTGACAACGCAAACCGTACCATTACTGAAGTGCGCAACTGCTTCACTAAAACTAATGCCAAGCTAGGTGCACAGGGTGCGGTGTCGCACATGTTCGATCACCAGGCTGTTTTCCAATTTGAAGGTGACGACGAAGACGCTATCTTAGAAGTGCTAATGGAAGCAGACGTAGACGTAACTGAGGTTGAAGTTGAAGACGGTAAAGTGACCGTATATGCACCGCACACCGAGTTTTACCAAGTAAAAACAGCGCTAACAGAAGCTTACCCAGACATTACCTTCATTGCAGAAGAAATGAGCTGGATGCCTCAGACTGAAACTGAGATTAGTGAAGAAGACATGCCGATGTTTGAAAAATTCATGGACATGCTTAACGATTGTGATGACGTGCAAGACGTTTACCACAACGCGATTACGCCTAATTAATTTAAAGGCTTAATAAAAATCATGAAAACCCTCGATAACTCGAGGGTTTTTTATTTCAGACGTATTGGCTGCGTATAAAGGCTACATTGCGTACGCATGAAGCAAGTACTACCGGTGACGGTTGGTACTTTTAAAGATTTACGGTTTGATATTTTATCGGTGCTAATTTCTTTAAGATTCGATTTTCTTGTTGATAAGTGAGGCCCACATCACGCATTGCGCCCTGTACATATTCAACCAAAATATAGAATTCACGTTCTTTAATATTCAGCCCGGTGTGCGATTCCAACATCGTTTTACCATCGTACTCGCAAGGCCCGCCAATAAGCTCACAGGTTTGTAATACGAGCTGGTCTCTTAGGTGCTTTTTGGGAACACCTTTAAAATAATGACCAATGACAGGGTCGGTATAAATACGGGTAATGGCAACGCCGTATATGGTGTTTAGGGTTTTATGGCCGCCAATCTCTTCATAGAGACTTTGCTTAGGAATGCTTGTGCACCCGCTTAATACACAGGCTAAAAATATGGTGATTAATGCGCGAACCCGGGCTGTTTTAATCATATAACTATAGCCTTTTTAAAAGTGACCATTTACTGTTAAATAAAAGCCTGAAGAACTTTCTTGTAGCGGCAAGTTGCCCAAATCGACATAGGCAGCGGTGATTGAAAGTGACTTATTGGGAAAATAGGCAATAAAGGCATCAACAACTGTGTCCTCTTCGGCTAGACCGCCTAATCGATTGGTTTGGGTTCTAAACTCGGTGCCAATGGCTGTAGTTGGGCTGATTAGAAGCGCCAATGAACCTTCCCATTCAAGTTTTGCACTGTCATCACCTTCGGCCCCAAACCCTAGTAAACCAAACACATTTGCTTTTGTGTACCTGGCGGTTAAATTGGTGAGTAAGTTATAGCCAGACGGTGTGCCTAACCATAATTTGGTCGCTGAGAGGTACACGTCAGTGCCGCTGTCGTCTTTTGCCCCTAATAGAAGCGGAACGCCAGTTTCAGGAAGTGGTACAGAGCCGTCAGGAAGAGAGAGTGAGCTATCAAAATCTCTGTTTTTCTTGTACTGGGCGCCTATCGCTATTTGAGGAAGCCAAGAATCTTGTGCGAAGACGCCATCTCCAAATACTTTAACTTTCGCGCCTACAATATCCTGTTCAACTGTCGCGCTGTTAGCGTTAGATATTGCACCTTCGGTAAGTAATGCAAACACATTGCTGGTTAGCCCAGATGAAATATCTAAGCGCTGGCGCTGCAAGCTAACTTCGACGCGGTCAAATAGGCTAAAACCCGCACCAGCCGTAGTGAGCCTATAATCGTTTAGGCTTAAATATTGAATATTGGCAGAGTAACTAACTTCTTCTTTACTCGTGTATCCACCGATAAATGCCCAAGGGGTTATGCCGCCACCAGCGGCGCCTTCAAAACCTGTAACCCCGCCTGAGGCTACTAAACGAGAACCACTGTCAGCGAATGCTGTAAATGAAATGAGCAAAGAGGATAACAGCAAAACCTTTATCATAAGGAAGATCCTATTTTATGTTGCAGCTATTCCATATTTCTTTGAACAGCATATTGGCTACATAATAGTATCAAGGTTGCCCAGCGTAGGCTAATCGTATCGCGTAGTGCATTATTTAGTTTGCTCATTCATTAGTGCAAACGTTTACCTAAGCATGTAATTTTTTAATAAAATCGTTCCAAATAAGTGGTTTAGATAAGTAGTAACCTTGTGCCCAGTCACAGCCGCTTTGTTTTAAATAGTCAAGTTGCTCTTGAGTTTCAACACCCTCGGCAATAACGCGTAGGCCATATAATTTGGCTAAATTTTGAATCACCATAACCATTTTTTTTCTGGCTTCTCTTTCAGAAAATAAATCGTTTACAAAGGAACGGTCTATTTTTAAGCAGTCAGCAGGGTAATTTATAAGCTGGCTAAATGCGGTATAGCCCGTACCAAAGTCATCTAAGGCTAGTGACACGCCCAGCGCTTCTAACGCTTCCAAAGTTGCCATACATGTCGTATCACCAGCGACAAAAGCAGTTTCTGTCACTTCAAGTTCTATATATTCAGGCGACACTTTATAGGTTTCTAGTAACGCTTTTACTTGAGCGGGGAAGAGTTCATTGTGTAACTCTACGCCAGAAATATTTATGCAGATTTTTCCTTCAAAGCCATGTTCTGACTGAAGGTTAATCAGTGCCTTCAACGCATTATTGATAACCCAAAGGTCAATATCTTTTATCAGCCCGGTGGCTTCTGCGACGGGAATGAAACGATCAGGACCTATTCCCTTTAGGTCCGGCGAGTGACACCGAAGTAAAGCTTCAACAGCAACTATGGTGCTATCTCGACAGTCAAATATCGGCATATATACCAAAGAAAAGTGCTCTTCACTTAATGCGAGCTTAAGGCCTTTTTCTATTTGTTGACGCTCTTTAAGGCTGTCTGCAATATCTTGCGTAAAAAACCTAAAGCAGTTCTTACCACTGCGTTTGGCGTTATACATTGCTGCATCTGCGTGGTTTATCAACTCTGAAGGTTCAGTTGCATCATCTGGATATACTGCGATACCTATGCTTGCATAGGTCATATGCTTAATACCGTCGACTTCAAAGCCGCCGTTGAATACGTCTAAAATGCGTGAAGCGACTGTTGCGGCATTTAATGGCTCTTTAATATTCGGTAGCAATACAACAAACTCATCCCCGGCAAGTCTAGCTAAACTCTCGGTGCTATTTTTAAATAACTGATCCGTTGGACGAATAGCTTCCCAGAGACGTTCGCTGAATTTGAGCAACAAACGATCCCCTGCTTCATGCCCATACTGGTCGTTCACTTGCTTAAAGTTATCTAGGTCAATATAGAGCAAACCGATACGCTGATTGTCTTTTTCTGCTCTGCTTAACATTCGATTTAGGTTTGTTTTAAAGCTCCATCGATTTGGTAGGCCTGTCAACGTGTCATAATAAGCCATCTGACGAATATCATCGTCGTGAAGCTGCATGATGGTTTCATATGAGCGTTCTTCAGATCGCAATGCGGCAAGACATATAGCATTAAGTGCTAGTGTGGTAAGTAAGAAGCGGAGAGACTCAACAAGGGTGTAGCTAGTCATTAAAATAGCTGACAAGGGGGTAAATAACAGCAAAGTACTGGTCACACTGAAAATGCTGAATACTGCTACCGCAGGCCAAAAGCGATTGATGAAAAGATTGATTGCGGCAATGGGATATATCCACAGCATTCCTGTGTTGTCTTTACCGCCTGTGATAAGGAGGCTTATTGTTAAGACAAACAAAATCGCGCTTAAGATAATAGCGGCTCGCTCTACATTATTAGAGCGCTTCAACACATACAGGTTTATTAAACCAACGACTGCATTTATAAGCAGTACGCTGCCTAGAAATATTGACCCATCGTACAAACTGTAGCTACCCAACGCACACAGGAAAATAACGCCAATAATGGTAAGTACGTAGCATAACGTGTGGCGCCTGCTTTTGCGGACTGCAATCATTTCTTGCTGACCAGCAGTGGTTTGGCGAGGCTGATTGGTTGCTGTCAAAGTGTTTCCCGTTTCCGCAATAAGAAAAAAGCTAAAATGAGTGTCGTGTGTTAACTAAGATTCTGATCAACCCTTTTGAAACCAATGATATTCTTAAACGTTCTATCGCTCATACTAGCTAGCGATTGTTGTAATATTCATCTTCAAAAATAATTTGAAACTGATTCATAAAATAGAGGGCTTATCATTGAAAAAGCCAATCTATACCATACGCACAACTTTACCAATATCTACTTAATCTTTGAGGAGTAAGTTGTGACGAACCCTATTATAGAAGATCTGAACAAACGTTATACGGTCAAAAAGTATAATGTAAATAAACGCATAGCCGCTGATGACCTTGCCACGATCCTTGAAGCATTGAGGTTATCAGCTTCTTCTATCAACTCGCAACCTTGGAAATTTGTGGTTGTAGAAAGCGACGAAGCCAAACAGCGTTTACATGATAGCTTTGCCAACAAGCACCAATTTAACCAGCATCATGCCAAAGAAGCGTCGCATACAATCCTGTTTGCTTACGATCCGACGTTCACCAAAGAAAAGTTTGTTAAGCGTGTTGATGCAGAGGTTGCATCGGGACATCTCCCTGAAGACATGCGGGAAAACTTTATGGGGGCTTATGCATTTGCCGAGGCGAATACCGATGAAAATGGTAATAACGCAGCGTGGACTAAAGCGCAGGTTTATCTCGCACTTGGAAATGTAATGCACACGTTGGCTCGTTTGGGCATTGCGTCTACGCCGATGGAAGGGGTTGACCCTGATATGTTGAGTGAATTATTCGCTGATGAGCTAGACGGTCATATTTGTGAGGTGGCGCTAGCTATGGGGTATCCTGATACAGAGCAAGATTGGAACTACGGTTTGCCTAAAGCACGCTTACCGAAAGAAGATGTTATTACTGTCGTATAGGTGTACCTATACTTTTAAAGCGCAAAATGAGTTATTTCTGAGCTGGAAAAACTTCAAAAAGGGCCCTTTCTCTGGGCTCTTTTTTATTGGCGATTGAATTACGCTATTTCACCCCCATTTTGGCTATTAGATTGAAACCGTACTCTTACACTAAAAGAATTACTAAATTACTCGTGCACGCCGCCTTTAAACGCTTTTACCCCGCTTCATTTGCGCCTTTTCTTGTGGCGTGGGTATTGTCGTATCTGGTTGTCAGTACAGGCTTTCAGACATTTGGTGTTGCGAGTAATGCTGAAGTTACGTCTCAGTCACCATTTGCCAAGTTTGTTCACAGCACGCAAAGCTATTCCCTTCGATTTAGTCTCTCTAAACTGTCGGATGGTAAAGGCGACAAACATGATGATGTAGACACTTTCGGGTTAATTCCATCATCATTCCCCCCCGTTTTTAACGATCTTTTATCCGCCAATGCCACATCGGCACTTCTTTTTACTCACACTAAAAAATGGGTTAGACCAAGCCCGCGCAGTCCGCCTTCGGCCCTGAGTTAATGCTTTATTTGCGCCAGCACCCGAGCAAATTTGTTTTGTTCCTAGTTGTGGCGTCTTAAAAAACGTAATTATTCAGGATTTTAAAATGGCACGATTTTCATTTCGTGGCTTTGTGTATGTGCTTATCGTTATGCTCGGTTTACTGAGCGCGGCGCCCAACATTCTGCCACAATCAGTTAAACAGCAATTACCTGCGTGGTACACCACTTCCACACTATCTTTAGGCTTAGACTTGCAAGGCGGTTCGCATCTGCTCTTAGCCGCCGATACCAACGCCTTAATTGAAAAGCAACTTAACAGTTTTTCAAGTGATTTATTTAGCGAGTTGAGAAGTCAAGATATACGCTATACCAAAACCTCTCATTCACTTGCCTCTAAAACCGGAAGTGAGAGTAGTTCGGGTAGCGTTGTTTTTACTTTGCGTAATTCAGCTGATGCGAGAAACGTAAAAAACACAGCATTTCAAGTTTCCGCGCAACCAAATGGTTCAAGCGCACTTGATGTTACGATAAAGCAAAGCACTGTTACTCTTACGCTTAACGAGCTATATACCGAACAATTGGTTAAAGACACGTTAAGCCGAAGTGTTGAAGTAGTTCGTAAGCGTTTGAATGAAACTGGGCTTACAGAACCTAGCGTTACTTTACAGGGTAAAGACGCGGTTTTAGTACAGATGCCGGGTATGTCTGACCCAACCCAGGTTAAAAAACTGCTGGGCACTACTGCACAAATGACCTTTCATTGGGCCGCGAACAGCCAGTCTGAGCAGGTAATGAATAAGCAAGATGCGGCGGGTAATACCTATCGCTTAGAGCAAAAAGTAGCGCTAGAAGGTGAACACATTACTGATGCGGCAGGTGTGTTAAGCACCGAGACCGGTCAGCCAGTAGTGACCTTTCGTTTAGACAGCGCGGGCGCAAAGCAATTTGCTGCTATGACGCGCGACAACATTGGTCGCGTACTTGCTATCGTACTTGACGACAAAGTGGTGACAGCCCCCGTCATTAATAGCGTGATCCCTGGTGGTCGCGGTGAAATAACCGGTAACTTTACGTTGCCTGAAGCGGGCAATACAGCATTAATGCTTCGCACCGGCGCGTTACCCGTTCCACTTACCATAATAGAAGAACGGACGGTTGGACCTGATTTAGGCAGCGATGCAATCCAAACCGGAGTGGAAAGCGGTGTGGCAGGTGCGTTATTGGTATTGGCATTTATGGTTGCGATTTACGGCAGGTGGGGCGCTATCGCAAGTCTTGCTTTGTGTATCAATATGGCGCTAGTGTTTGGCGCACTAACTCTGTTTGGCGCAACATTGACGTTACCAGGCATCGCAGGTTTGATCCTAACCATGGGCATGGCGGTAGACGCGAATATTTTGATCAATGAGCGTATTCGTGAGGAGAGTAAAAAAAGCCGTCCGGCAGCCAGTGCAATAGAAGTGGGGTTTGATAAAGCCTTTGCGACTATTGTGGATTCAAACTTCACTACGTTAATAGCGGTAAGCTTGCTGTTTATGTTTGGCAGTGGCCCTATCAAAGGGTTTGCAATTACTATTGCCCTTGGTCTTGTCTCTTCGGTATTTACTGCGGTTGCCTTAACTAAAATGCTGATGCTAAGAGTGGTTAAGTCGAAGCATAAGAATACGCGAGATCGCACACAGCAGCGTCTACCTTTGCGCTTCTCATCACCGCTTTTGCGGTTGAGCGATAGGCTCAGCGGTATTAATTTTCTGGCAAAACGCAAAATTGCGCTAACTGTTTCGGTAGTGCTAACCGTGCTTTCAATTGGTTTGTTTGCCAAACCAGGCTTACATTATGGCGTCGACTTTACCGGTGGCACCATGATTGAGCTGACCGCACCAACCCTTAATACCGACGAGCTAAGGAATGTGATTGAAAGCAATGGCTTTGAGCAGGTTGCTATTCAAGAATATGGCATTGAACATCACTATTTATTGCGAGCACCTGTTCTAGATAGCACTGGCGAGCTTGAAAATAGCAACGCGAAGCAGACCGACGCACTAAAGCGTGCGATTTCGAAAGCAGACGAACAGGTAAGCTTTGATAAAGTAGACATGGTTGGGCCTAAAGTCAGTGGCGGCTTCGCAGAGCTATCCATTCTTGCATTGCTTATCGCAGGTGGTGGCATGTTGGTGTATCTGTGGGCACGCTTTGAGGCGCATTTTGCCACCGCGGCGCTGCTAACCGTGATACTCGATTTAACCAAAACAATAGGCTTTTTCGCGTTAACCGGCATCGAATTTAACTTAACGGCAGTCGCCGCTTTGTTGGCACTTATTGGTTACTCTATAAATGACAAGGTGGTAGTGCTTGATCGCATTCGTGAACTACTACGTTTAGACCCAGCCAAACCTTTAGCAAATACCATCAATGAAGCGGTGAACAGCACATTAAGCCGAACGGTATTTACGTCCGTTACCACGCTGCTAGCGCTGCTTCCAATGGCTATTTTTGGTGGTGATGCAGTAGAAAGTTTTGCTGTGCCTATGGTCTTTGCTGTCGTAATTGGCACGTCATCGACTTTGTTTATTACCTCTTCGTTGTTGTATTTGTTGGGCAGTAGAAGAGAGAAACAAGGTAAAGCGCAGCTAAAGCCTACTGCAGAAGAGATTAAGGCGTCGCTGTCACATATCCCTTAATGGGAGCGAGCCCTTTTACCTTGTCGTTTTTTTGGCCTTTGTAACCTCAATACATTAACCCGAAAACGCGATAAGGTAGCAGTATTAACAGGAATCTTTGATGTGCGCACGCACACTCCTTTAGTTTGCGAGTGCACATAAAGGCCAATAAGGAACGTATAATGTTTGCAGTTGATCACATTATTTTACTTAGCGCAGTGCTTGCTATATTAGGCGTACTGGCCAGTAAGTTGTCTCCGCGCTTTGGCGTACCTGTTTTGGTGCTATTCCTTGGTGTGGGTATGTTGGCTGGAGAAGATGGTATCGGCCGAATACTCTTCGACAATGCCGATGCCGCACATGCTATAGGCACATTTGCGCTAATATTGATTTTGTTTGACGGTGGCTTTCAGACGTCTAAGAAGTCTATCATTCAGGCCTGGAAACCGGCTGCTTTACTCGCCACTTTTGGGGTAGTCGGTACTGCAGTAGTAACCGGTCTTGCCGCCATGTATATTTTGGATTTACCCCTTAATAAAGGGTTGTTGCTTGGCGCTATTGTAGGGTCAACCGATGCGGCGGCGGTGTTTTCCGTTTTGCGCAATGCCGGTATACGCATTCCCGCTAAAATAAAATCGACGCTGGAGCTGGAAAGTGCGTCGAACGACCCTATGGCCATATTTCTTACCATCGGTCTTATCACACTCATTCAAGACAGCACCACTAAGCCGCTAGATTTACTTTCGCTCTTTGCCAGTCAAATGGGCGTAGGTGCTGCTGTAGGAATTGCCATCGGTGGAATTGCTGTTTGGCTATTTAGGCGAGTTTCCTTAATGGCGATTGGTCTTTACCCTGTATTTGTAATGTTATTTGGCGTTCTGTCTTTTGGTTTGGCTGCAAATTTAAACGGTAGCGGCTTTCTCGCTACTTTTATTACGGGGGTTATCGTAGGCAACAGCCGCTTTGCTTATCAGCGTAATACTTTCGTGTTTCTGGATGGGCTGGCTTGGCTTGGGCAAATTGCCATGTTCGTTATTCTAGGTTTGCTAGTAACGCCTACGGAGCTTTTCGTTAGCTGGAAAGAAGGGTTGTTAATTGCCCTTGTGCTCATTTTTATTGCTCGCCCGCTCGTAGTAATGCCTATTTTGATGCTATCAAAGTTCTCGTTCAAAGCGTCGTTGCTCATATCCTGGGTGGGTTTACGCGGCTCGGTGCCCATTATCTTGGCTATATTTCCGCTAATATTCGGTATGCCATACGCCGAGCTCATTTTTAATGTGGTGTTCTTTATCGTACTAATTTCCGCCTTGTTGCAAGGTTCCACCTTACCCTATGCCGCGCGTAAATTAGGTCTTGTGTTGGACGATGAAGTAAAAGAATCGAGCACACTAGAAATTGTAAAAGTCGCCAAGAGCAAGCGCGAACTCATCGAAATTGAGGTATCTAAGTCATCGCCAGCGCTAAACAAAACCATAAGTGAGTTAGCCCTTCCCGAAAATACGGTTGTGGCGATGATAGCTCGAGGTGAAGAAACCCTAATACCTAAGGGAAGCACTAAAATAGAAAGGGGCGATCAGATTTTTATCATTACGAAACTGCTAGATAAAAATTCAGTAGAGCGGTGTTTTTATGGTGAGTAGGAATAGGGTGCTATTGTAAGGCACTTCATGTAGAATGCGCCGCGGAGTTGGCCAGGCAATCGCCGCTTTCGTAAGAAAGGGGAGGAAAGTCCGGGCTCCAAAGGGCAGGGTGCCAGATAACGTCTGGGCGGCGCGAGCCGACGACAAGTGCAGCAGAGAGAAGACCGCCTAAGC
>Ga0115005_10001103_pt1 | contig 21213 bp, 20 predicted proteins | sample ArcOceMetagenome_FD_87163 | JGI IMG/M metagenome (GOLD analysis project Ga0115005, IMG submission 87163) | Marine eukaryotic phytoplankton communities from Arctic Ocean - Arctic Ocean - Greenland ARC118M Metagenome | ecosystem: Environmental > Aquatic > Marine > Oceanic | place: Arctic Ocean...
AGCCGAGAAAGATTTGAGCTCGGTTCGTTTACAAAACTCCAGACAAATGATGAATCGTGTTACAGCTACATTATGCGTGTAAAATGAACCCCCCCCCCCCCACGGAAAAATTAATATATGAACGGACTGACCCCGATGCGGGATAATTTGAAACGTTAAAAAGTCGGTATAAATCGACTTTCCCGCATCAAAATAATGGCCCTTTTTACAGACCTATTATATCTAATTTTATAAAAAGAGAAAGATTTCAGATTGGTAAAATTCGGTTACTCACCAGAACATACATATTGATTTTGGACAAGGTCGTAAGACGAGAAATTCGTGGGACCCATGCATCGCATGCAGCCGCTTCCCCGCCCGGTAGCTAGCACACTGAATGAATCGTGTTACAGCAAAATATTGTTAAAATTTCAAAATCTATTTTATGAAAAGAGAAAGATTGGTAAATTCGGTTACAAACCAGAACATATGTGTTCTGGCCTACGAGTATTACGTGTAATCTCTAGGCTTCGTGTATCCATCTACACATGATCAAAGCGGCACTCTTTCTTTTTCGGTGGCGTCACAAAGTGCATTACTATAATAGCTGTTACTAAATTATTTTTGCTTCTCTTTTTCAAATCCTCGCCGTGATATTCTTAACCAAAACAACGACAATGTGTCACCTTGAAACAGAAATGAATTGAAAAGCAATATTCAAGAATGTATCTAGTTCTCTTTCTCCTCATCTCCATCGCTACCTTCACCCTCGTCACCCTCTTCTGCGACCACCTCCACAGCCAACTGCTCCTTCACGCCCTTTACCAAATTCTTCGTCTCCTCCATCGCAGCCCCAAGGTACGGACGCTCCGCGTATGCCTCCAAAATCCCCTCTGCCAAATTCAGACCTTGCTCCGCATTCTCATGCTTCAAACAGATTTTGACAGCCACATCCATCATCTCCGGCGTGGGACCACTGGAGTCTCTGAGGTATTTCAAATACTGGCGTTTAGCCCGTTTCTTCATATCCTTGGTGGGATTCGAGGCGCGGAGGATTAGAGCGTCGATCACGTTCTTGGCAACGTTGGCAGCTGCCGCGAGGGGACTCTCTTGTTCGTCTTCCTCGCCCTTGCCCTCGCCCTCGTCATCGACACTACTATCGTCCACGGGGTCCACTTGCAGAGATTCCACACCCTCAAGAAGAGTCTTTAAAACAACATCATTCACAACCTTGGCCTCGGCCGCAACATACAACCCCGCATCCTCTTCCACAAAGATTTCTCCCACGAATATCCCAGCCTTGACCAAAAACTCAGCCTCGGTCTCTCCCTCTCCCTCTGCTCTCACCAGACTCCTCTTGATCCCCTCCAAAGCGATCTGCGCACATTCCGCCGTAATTCGAAAATCATTGCACCTTCGTAGATCAAGTAGGGCAGTACGGATCACTTGAGCGTCTTTGGGAGCGGAGGATCGGGAGGATCGGCAGAGGTTTCCAAAGTCCTCCAAGCGGATTTTTTGTTTGCCCGCTAGATGGATTTGTATGGCGGACCATGCTTGTCCAGGTGTGAAGTTGTCGGGGAGGGTGGTGAGGATTGATGGTGATTGCTGCTCGATTGTGGTTGTGGTTGTGATGGTGGGTGTATCTGTTTCGGTTGGTTCTTGTGGCGATTCATCGGGTTTTGTGGAGAAATTGAGACGTGTAATGTTTGTCATGGAATACTTGGAATTGTGGAGATTGAAATTATGTTCCATCCGTTGTGAGTGAGGTATCACCATGGTCCTATTGTTATTGTTACTATTTGCATTTGCAACAGTCGTCAATGATTTCGATAGGAGCGATCGACGCATGAGAATGCTCTGATAGCGTTGCATTTGTTGAATTGATTTTGAGATTGAAGAGCTCATTATTATTCGTTGCTGTTTGTTTCGATAATGTATCTAATAAGGTACTATATTATATTTGATATAGCAAGGATGGATTTGTAGGGTAACACAGAGTACGAGTATGACGCTAGTATGTACCATTCAGTTTAGTTGCTTGTGTTGTTGTGTTGTTTACTTTCAACTTGACGGTCGGCGGTTGGGACTGCAATGTCCTCCCCACTGGAGAAAGAAGGTTTTATTTTGTGAGGCTCATTTTTTTAGACATGTATGTTTGCAAGACGGTCGCGCAAACTGGATTTCTCAGACATTAAACTTGAATTGCCCCCCCCAAACCATTTCAGTTGAAATAACACCTTCAAACGACTCAATCAAATAAATTGACAAGCACAACATACAAGCCAAACGAATCAGCAACCGCAACCCACAAAGAGAACGTTTTAGACGACGAGGAAAGCAGCATAGTATCGTCTTTCATCTACTCTCACATCACACCGAGGTTGTGATTCTTTTTAGAAATCCAGGTTCTATCAAAGCTACTGTACAGTATCGGTTAGAAATTGCTTCTTATCTATCTTACAGTCACCTGTCTAGTCTGAATCAATCTAGAACTACATACCGTACAGTAGACTAACTATCTACGATACGTGTAGTAGTGAGAATCGGTCAATTACAATCACGTCAAAGTCAACTTTAGCCACAATTAATTACAATGGAAGCAATATCAGGAGCTACCGGTGCACCCACTGTAACAACGACGGCAATCAATATTCCACAATGGGTCATTGATGTCCATAATTTTCGGAATTCTCTATTCCTCAAAACCATTGAACCCATAATCGTATACCTCCTCGGACCCCTCGAAGAAACAGAAACAGAAACATACGACAACGTACCGTTACCGTTTGAACTACAAGCACAAGTACCACTGGAAGAATACACATCCACATCCCCCCGACGAAAACTGGGATTCATGCCAGAATACGTGGAAGACGTATCCGCATTCCGCGAAACATCCATGACATTCGCCACCCTCGCCATGCTCTTCACAATCATGACCTGCGTCCTCCTCGTATTCCTCTCCTGCTTCTACCACAACCAAAAGACTTCCCCGCTATTCGCATCGCCAAGGAGAAACCGGTTGCCCAAACTCGTTCCGCCGCCTCTGCCGGTGGAGGGGACGTTCAGTTGGATCAAGGTCTGTTTTTACATGTCGGATGAGGAAATTATCAATAGGGTCGGATTCGATTCCATGATTTTCATCCGGTTCCATCGGCTTGCTCTGAGGTGTATCATGAAAATGAGTGTGGTTTCGTGGGGAGTATTGCTTCCGCTTAATTTTACCGGTGGGGGGCATGCCAATGCGAGTGATCTCAAGGGGTATGTTGGAAGCCTGCTCTTTACCGACTTTTTACGGTTTTCTATGGCCAATGTGAAGGGAGGGTCGCCCCGTCTCTGGGTACACTGTGCATCTGCATACCTCCTGTCGGGAATCGTAATGAGGGAATTGGTAATTGAATACAATGCGTTTAATAATATTAGGCATCGGTATATGCTCTCCAAGGAGCCGCATCTGAGGACGGTGCTGGTGACGAATATACCGAGACATTTGCGGTCTCCCAAAAAAATTAGGAATTATTTCAAGCACATGTACCCGAATGCGGTGAGTAATGTGACCATGTGCCAGAATTTAGTGAAGTTGGAAAAATTGGTCTTGGCGAGGAATAGGATTGTGCACAAGATTGAAAAAGAGATTTTGTTACTTTGTAGAAGGGAGAAGGTGAAGTTGGTGGGTGCGTCCAAGTTGCAGAATGTGACGAATGCTCCTATTCGGTATTTTGAGGAAATGGGGCTTGTGGATGGGGCATCGGAGAGGCTGACTTCGCTTTACAGTATCTTGGAGAATCTTAATGCCATGGTGCGGCAAGAGATGGACAGGAGAGCGAGGGTCATGAGACGGCTTGATAGGATGGAGGCCAAAGTTGGAAGGAAAGATATTGATTATATCCTAGCAACTCCATTTCATGATCAAGAGTCGCATCGGAAAAACGGCAGTGCTGCGAGTATTCGGGGGAACAAATCTAAAACGAATGTCAATCCGAATGTCAGTCCGAATTTCGATTATGTTAATTTTGAAGAAGATTATGATCAACAGAAAAAGAAGCGTCGTCCTTTCGCGAAAGCAAGGCAGGCTCTCAAGCGTTATTCAAAGTCTGTCTTTGATGCGAGCATTATTGGTAAACCCGTGCGGCGGGATGATGAGAAGTCCGATGTGAGCGTCAATATTGGCAATGAAGCCATTGAAAATCATTCCAATGAGGTCACTGATAAAGCTTTTGTGGAAATGAAAACGTTTACTGCGTCTACAATCGCTATCCAGTCGATGCATTCGTCTAAACCAGGCGCAATGGAAGTGAGAACTGCCCCGGAACCTAGAGATGTATTGTGGCAGAATATTTACGTTTCGAAGGGAGCCAAGCGGACAAGAGGATATATTGGTGACACTATCTCCATCCTGCTGATCTCATTTTATGTTGTCCCTGTTGCTTTGATCTCATTGTTGGTGAGCGAGTCCGCTCTGATTTCGACTTCTCCGAGACTTGCGCAGCTTGACGAGGCCTCCGCGTTTTTCTCTACTGCGATTGCTTTGGTGCAGCCTATCTGTTTGATTGTCATTCAGCAGTTATTACCACCATTATTCATGCAAATTTCGAGAGCTGAGGGTTTGGTTGCATTCAGCGAGGTACAGATGAAAGCGTTCTCTAGATATTTTATGTTCCAAGTGCTCAACGTGTTTCTGGTCACTGCTATTGCCGGTTCCATTTTTGATACACTGGCAATCATCTTAGAGAATCCTGAGGCAGCTTTTGAGATGCTTGGAAACTCCCTTCCACGCATGTCGTCGTTCTTCATTACTCTAGTGACGATGAAAACATTTCTTGGTCTGGGGGTTGAGTTGGTGCGCGCCATTAGTATTGTACAGTCCCTACTACGGTATATCATTCTTCGAAATGGCACTCTGCGTTTGAAGAAGAATGTCATTATTGGTATGCGCGCAATTGATGACCCTGGATGGTTCCCATTTCACAAAGTTTTGGCTCAGGATATGCTTGTGGTTGTCATCAGCGTTGTATTCGCAGTTGTTGCACCCATTGTTCTTCTTCCATGTGCACTCTTTTGCCTTTTCAGTCGGGTGATTTGGACTCACCACCACCTGTATATATATGAGAGTGTGTTCGAATCTGGGGGACTGTTTTGGCCTAAAATTTTCAGACGGTTTGTGTTTGGTTTGATCATTGCACAAATGACGATCACTGGACAATTCATTTTGAAAGAAGCAAGACATGAAGCGTATGCAACCATGGCCCTCATGGTTTTCACATATATATTTCTTCGATCAACCAGAGCACGATATGACCCTCCAAGCACTACCTTACCATTAGAAGTGGCAACGATGATGGATATTACTGTTGCGCAAGAGAAAGAAGCGCAAAGGAATCAAACGAATAACTCTCAACATGACGGTCCAGAGAATAAGAATGAAGACGAAGAGAAGTATTTTTTGAGTGACTTTGATCCCTATGAGCATGCTTACTGCCAACCAGCCCTTCGAGCGAATCCTGTGGCTCGACCAGAACAGCCATTTCCTCCAGCCCAGCTTGGGAGGGATGATGACCAAATTGGTAAAGAAGGAATTGAAGATGATTTTATTTATGGCGAAAAAGCATCTGTCAGACTAAAATCTTTAAATCAAAGAGACAGAATTGTTTTGAATCATTGGTGGAAACAACAGATGGACACCGCTGGGAAACAAAAATTTCTGACCGTCCTCGCTGGTGTCGAGAGTGGTACTCTTAGGCTTGGGAAAAAATTCAACAAAGACAAAGCACAACCTTATTAAAAATTAGAAATAAACAACTGGTCTCCGGGCTATTATTATTTAGCTTAAAGTGTTCAGCCGAGCTGAAGTAAGCCTTTAGTTGCAGACTGACATGAGAAAATTTGCTGAGAGAACTGTAGATTAGTTTTCTTCACAAGCGGTAATAGGCTTGTAAAAATGACACCAACGCGAACTTCACGTGATTGCAAGTTTGGTTTGACAGTTCGCATAGACGTTCAATCGCTCAGACGTAGTTTTAAAAATAGAATCTTCTACTACATCATGGTAAGTAATGCTTGAGGTCAACGCATCCTCTTTTACACTAACGGAGTACATCTTCAAATCAAATGATATTATAGCTAACTTGTTTTCAGTTTTTCGTCATTTCCTTTGTATCAGCTGCTACCCTAACGCTTGTAATGCTCGTCATCAGACAACTCTTCTGGGGCATCAAAGCAGATACTTCTTCGCCCTATCCAGTCCCTCCTAGGCTGATTATCGGATGGTATTCATTGCCACTTTATGGATCTTCTTCTCTCTTTAAGAAAAGAAGAGGATCTATATATCACGCAATTAATCCAAAATGGACTCAAATTAATGTGTTACCCAAACAGTGCTCAAGAGAACTTGGTGGGTGTTTTTCAGTATACGTTTGGGGCAAATGGAGGACAGTTGTTTATGGCACCGAACGAGGAAGAAAAGTTTTATCAGATGGAGATGTTGTTCACGATGTACTCTGTAATGAGTTAAGGCTTTGTCCTTATTTGATGGACAAAACAGATAAAGAACGGGCAATAGATCTGATTTCACAGGCCTTGCTTCATGAGAATATTATAAGATTCAGTTCTGCCTTCGGTGAAATAGCCAATGCCTATGTCGATCGACTGCTGGCAGGAGGATTCGAAAGGGATTCTAGCATGAAAGTAAAAGGGGAAAACACCACGGCGTTAATATCTTTACAGTCATTGAAATTGTTCACTATGGCTTTGGTTGAAGGGCCTTTATTCAATATGACATCATCACCAGCTCATTCTCCACAGCAAAGAAGACGGCAGATTCATTTTAAGCAAGTCGCAGGCTCGCAAGAAAGAGAGTTTCTATCGCAGATGAATAGTATTCAACAAAGATTTAAAGGGATGTTTCAGATAAGTGCGTGCAGGAACTTATCTGAAACACGTGCGCTTGAATCAAGGGCTTGTTTTGATAAGATCCTACTTGATCATATAAGTCAATTTAGTGCCAAAAAGGATACAGAATACACGGGTCCTGAAATAACAAGCGAATATGAATTAAATTGCTCATGGCAATGCCTTTGTTGTAAGAATACGACCTGTCTTTGCCCGGCAGTTGCTCCGGAAAGCCAGCAATCCCCGAAAATTCCGAATGCCAAGCGGTTGGGATCAGATGAGCCGTCATTGCTTGCTGAAATTGTCCGTGTCAATGAATGTAATAATGTTAGCTTGCATAATGGTGTGATCGCTGACATAGCGAGATTGCTGTGGATTGGTATGGATGTTGGAAGTGCATGGATTCAAATGGTACTCCTATTGTTGCAACGCGACGGCAGTGTCTTTACAAAAATTCGGGATGAGATTGATAGTGCAGCGAGTTTGGGGGTTCAAACATTATTCGAAGAAAGTACTCTATCTGGTATGATTCATTTGGACGCCTTGATTTTTGAGGCCATAAGATTGTGTCCGCCTTTTTGTGGTGGTCTCTGGAAAGTGAATAAGACGGTCGAGATGGAAAATGATGGAGTTCAAATCCCATCATGTTCTCATGTCATCATAAATGCAACGGAAGATCCATTCAATTTGACAGGTGCAATTGGAAAGTTGCCCCAATATCTAGGTGATTCCTATCCAAATCAATATTTACATGGCTTTCATGCATTAAATGGTTTGGAAGTTCCCATCATGGTACTGCAGACTAAAGTGTTTCTTGTTGCTGTGGTAATCAGATGCGATTTTCCCGGGTTGAACGACTCCAATGATATGCATTCAGAAAAAAATGGGTGCTTCGGTTGCACACCTGGAGAAGCGACAATTGTCGTGGAAGGTGATACAATAGAAAGTAACAAGTCGACAGAATACATATCCTGGCATGAATGTAGAAGTTGGTTTGACAAAATGCCTTTTCCTAACTCGACGAAAAAGGTGGAAGTAAGAAAGAGATTGAACAAGAAGCTATTCAACAGCAAGACATGAAAGAACAAAAACTACAGTACACGTACACGTACACACGTATGTGATTGTCTTGCAGAAATGATTTTGAAAATAAAATGTTTTTTTAAGTAATTTTATAATGTTGTTTGTGCGCACATCAACATGGCGTCAGCTTGAATTAGATTGCTTCTGTCTAGACCCAAACAAACACAGTAAGCATGTAAATATTTGCGATGGCAGTTGTAAGAATCATAACCAATACACCAGGATAGAAGAAGTTCATAAATGAAATCTTGTAGCCTCTATTTGTCGCGATACCAGCAGTCACGATATTGGCACTTGCTCCAAGTAAAGTACCATTTCCTCCCAGACATGCTCCGAAACTGAGAGCCCACGCCAGTGTTTTGATTGGAAGTGTATCTGGTAGCTCGTCTGCAAGGATTGTGATCACTGGAATCATTGTTGCGGTATATGGTATATTGTCCAGAAACGCTGAAGCAAAAGCGGAAACCCAAAGGATTAGTGTGATTGCAATAGGTAGCTGTTTCGATTCATCTTGAGCCTTGATAACGCTAGCTAGTACATTTCCAATTGCTTCAAGTAAGCCCATTGCAGCACAAACCTCGACTAGAACAAAAAGCCCAGCGAAAAAAAGTAAAGTGTCCCACTCAACATGATTGCGAAGGACATCTTGCACATCATGCGGGTTTGTGAAGGAAATTGTTAAAAATGCACAAATAAGTGCCAACCAAGCTGTGTCCTTATGGTGAATTGGGTGCAGGAAAAAGAGAATAATAAGAAAGAATGTTGTTGTTCCGGCAATCAAAAGGCGGGGTTCATCATAGATCGGATATGTGTCTTTCAACTTTTTCGCATCTCGCACGGGCATCTCCTTATATGTCATGTATGGTTTGTAAATCCACAGCAAGAGAAGCAATGATAGCGGCACTGCCAACAAGAAAATACAAGGCATGACGTTAACAATGAAATCAACAAAACCCACTTCTTCAAAGGAACTTCCAATAATGATGTTTGGTGGATCGCCTAAAGAAGAAGAATTGTGTGAGGGGGGGATGATCAGAAATGCGTACCAGTCGTGTTGTCTTTTGGAGGAGCTTACCAATCAGAGTTGCAGTTCCTCCCACATTGCTTAGTAAGATTTCGGCTATGAGATAAGGCCTTGGATCAACGGAAAGAATACCGCACATATCAATAGTGACAGGAGCAATCAGCAACATGGTTGTTACATTGTCCAAGAAAGCACTAGCGACAGCCGTGAGTAGGCACAGCAGTACCATTAGCCGGTTGAAAGAATTAGATTTTAATAACAATCGGACAGCCAACCACTCAAAGATCCCGGTATGAGAAAGTTCTCCGACAATAACCATCATTCCAAATAACAAGCCCAAGGTACTCCATTCTTGGTGGAGCATGATCGTCTGGGAAAATTGTTTGTTGGTTCGTGCAGATAATATTCAAATTGAATAGCAAACTTTGTAATAAAAACTTACCCTGATGGATTCTGTCTCTCCATTATGCATCAGAAAGAAAAAGAAGAGAGCAATCATGCTACCAAAGATTGCTACCAGTGTACGATGAATAACTTCCAACAAGATAAAGACGTACACGGCAACCATTATCAAGGCAGCAATTAGGACAGAATGCTGCGATAGTGGAGTTTGTCGCGAAGCTGCAAGTGTGAACGACAGCTCAGTGCCAGATTCACTGTAAATGTTGATAACATGATTATTTTCTGGATTGTCCCATCCTACCGTAATTTTATCTTCAAAAGTCTCTCGTTGGTTTTGATCAGGTGGTCCGAAGTACAATGTTTCCACGACTGTTTGTGTAGTAACATTATCTCCAGTTTTATCAATACGAGCGATCTGCACTTTCGCTTTTTCGAAAACATCCTCCTCTTGAAGAAGAGGGTCAAGATGCATAGTGAGCCCAATGACCTATTTCGACACAGATTAAAATTGCGTATATGAGTTTGCGAACAATTCGTACAGGCAAACATAGTAAATTGACGAAGGTACGTTTACTTACATCACCAGAACGGAAATGGTCTTCATTACCAAGAAAGAAATTGCGTACTTCTGTATCACCCATACAATCAGTTACGCAAGCAGTGCCAACAACTCCGAACAAAGAATGGTTTTCATCATCATGGGTTTCCCACCCGACACACACACCGACAAAGGCGATCATGATGCACCACAAAACTAATGTCTTGATCTTGTCCCCTCTCGTAGCACTAGTAATGGGAGGGCGTTCCACTTCGCGCTTCTCCTCGCGCTCCTCTTCGTCTTCCGCAGGACGGACTTTACTAACTAATCTTGGAGCAAATCTCAACGGAAAGAACATCTTCGGCAACTCTTCTTCCTCTTCCACCTCCTCTAATTCTCCCTCTTCTTCAATGGCACCAAAAAAATCAGCTTGTTGAGGAGACAAGAGATCCAATGAAACTTGTTTTCTCCTCATTATTCTCCCAATGACATCTCGAGGAGGATGAGATGGCTGCCTCGTCCTCTGTTTTGTACGATCCTCCAAAAGAGCTTCATCTTCGTTGATGGTAGTTGGAAGTCCTGCATCTACAGGAGTGAAGAAAGAACGGTCTCCAAGAGGCAACGAGACAACCTACACAGCAATGGGAAATGAGCCTTCTTGATCATCATAAGAAAAGATAAAGATGGATAAAGATTACTTACCCTCCTACGGCGAACAAGAGAACCCATCATGGCCTCATTGCGGGACAGGTCGCTTGCAGTCCTTTGCCTCCTAGACGTACTGCTGGGCAAGGGGGCCAGCGTGTCTTCCTTTTCACCTTGATCACTCATGATGTCAACCTTCTATTTTATTTTATATGAATGGCTTCAGAAACGAGAAGTGGAATTTCTTTTGGATGGTCCCCAGAAACCACTGGGCGATCAATTGTTCGTATCTGATGCGTTTGTCCATGTCCACATTGTATTCTTTGTTAGTCTCTTCTTACAGTACCCTTCGCATTCGTCACCGGCCAGCCCCCGCCCCTTGCTTCTTCTCATTTGTGAGCATTATATTTACGTGAGTATCATTTAACAAAAAAAGCAGATAGCTACCGTCGTATGGGCCTTTTTGGACAATTTTGAACATTTCCTTGACACACCACCACGTGTCAGAAAGCTGCAGAACAACATCAACGAGCATATCAAAAGAGATGTGTACTCCGTATCGTTTCCTAAGTGATGAAAACACTACTACTTTGATGTGGGGTCGTCTCATCTCGAGAATTGTACGAGCATACGAGTACCGGTAACTGCACCTTTTGTTTCTAGCTTGAGAGTTGCTTTTTAATTGCCTCAGTCTTAGACTTATCTTGCCCAAGCTTGACTGCGCAGAATTAGAATAATGCGCATAGCATAGCGCAGCGCAGTCAGTCAGTAGTTCGGCCGTTTTGGCTATTGTAATCTCTAATCTCTGCGCCACAAACTTCTTTTCGAAGAAGAATCTACGAATCGAATGAATATCTTTGAACATCTCACACACTCATCCGGGAAGTCCACTGACAACCTCATTTAGAACCCACCAAACGGACAAGTTCAAATTATTATGTTAATCTGGAATGTGTTATTGTTTACAATACTTGCGTCAGCAGCGACAGGACTCGTTACACCGACACAGAATATCTTAACGAAACAAAAGTTTGATCAAGCTGCAGCCAGAGGCGCAGTAATTTTTATTGATGGTAAGTGTTCCCTTGTTGCTCATAATTTCTTCATCCACATGCTGAATTTACTGAGGAACAGCTACTCACAATTATTTGTACACTCTGTGTTCTCAATTTAGTCGAGAATGTACGTGGAAAAAGTGGCTTCAAACTTACGCACGCAAATGTAATTGAAGGTACATCCATATGGGCAAAAACATATGGACTTGAAAATCAAGTCTCAATGCTCGTTGATCATGGGAGCGTCCCTAGCGGATACTACTTGGAGAAAAGAGGTTTGTCTGTCATTTTTGCAGGAAAATCAATGAAGGCAGATGATGTGATTGTAAGAGACGTGCCATTTTGTCAAAATACATTAGGTCGTGATGTGGTTGTAGTAACTGCAGACACGGAATTGATTCAGCGCTGCAAGAGCGCCGCAAATAGATCTGGCGGCAAGATGCTGTCAATTATCAATCCACTCTTCTTCCTAGCAGATTTCGAAAAAATAGTTGATCAATCGCTTGAAGAATCCGTTTCCTCCATGTCAGAGGAAGAGGACGAATCCGAAACACCAGAGGAACGACAAGCAGATGATGATCTTACGTCCGGAATGGAAAAAGAAATCACTCAGGGGGCAAGGTTGATTGCAGTTGAAACTCAGCTGAGAAATAGAGGTAAAAAGAACAAGAATTTGTCACCGAGTAAGTTCTCATCATTTTGTGATATCTGTACTGATCCACTGAATATACTACACGTACCGACATGTGCACTTATAAGTCATACTCGTATCATTCCACTTGATGTTTCAGAAAAACGGAAAAAGCTTATGAAACAGGCTCAAAAAATAAGAGCAAAGTTGGGGCTGTCGGGGCCAAGCACATTGAATCAAGTTACGTCCGTTATGCTCAATGGCGGCTTAATGGGAGATTCTCTCAACACTTCACAACAAAAAGAACTACTGAAGAAGTGGAAAAGTCTCCGTGAAGAATCTGGACGTCGAGAACAGACGGGGGATCGTATTCTATTGGCAGAAGGTCTGCGCAGAGAATTGGAAACGCTTGTTGGACCATATTCGTCTCACTCGAATCACAAACTTAACTTTATGTCTCCTTCTGAAAGTCACGCTTGTTATGCCAATGCATTGATTCATGATGTTTTAGACGATTCACAGAAAGCAGCAGCCGTTTCAGACAAGTCATCTTCACTGCCGCATTCAATACTGGATGAGAAGGATAACCTTCGGCTCGTAGTCGTTTCTGACACTCATGGTTGTGAACGTTCATTGACAGATGATGTGTTTGAACCGTGGCTTTTCACTGCAAAAGATTGCGAAGAAGTGAAGGATGGTGATGCCTTAGGTATGAACGATAATACACAACTTCCGGATGGAGATATCTTGTTACATCTCGGTGATTTTGCCATTGACAGAGGTGGGATTGCCAGGAGGAATGCCCTCGACCGCTTTGATAAGTGGATGTCACTTCAGTCTCATCCTATTAAAATTGTTGTTCGAGGTAATCACGATCCTTACAACGCTCAATTTCCGTTATCCAAAGCGGAATACATCACGGAACCAACAACAATGTCATTTGGGAAGAAGACCATGGCTATCATTCCATACGGTTACGGTGGATTCTCAACGTCAAAGTCACGTCGTTCACAATCTACATCTCTATTACCCTCGACGTGCGATATTTTGGCAACACATGAGCCGCCTCAAAATATTTTGGACAGGTGTTTATCAGGTGAAAGAGCTGGAAGTGGCACCATTCGAACAGCTGTCGAAAACATGAAAGGACCACCGCCGAAATTGTGGATATGCGGTCATATTCATGAAGGAAGAGGAGCAGTCCGAACTACATTTGGTACTAAACATGATACTCGAGAAACATTGGTCATTAATGCGGCCAATGCTAATCCAGGCAGAGCGAACCACTTAGTTTATGGTCCAACAATCATAGATATATCAGATGGCGTAGGTATCGTGGACTCTGGAGACAGCAAACCAGTAGCACGAACAAACCCACTGAAACCACAAAGAAGAGAGAAACGTGAAGGCGAGCAAGAGCTTGTTCTTGCTGTGGACCTAGGACTCAGATGTGGAGCATCGCTCTTTGATGACACGGGCAAACTTCTTCGATACGAGCAGTTGCGTTTCAAAGATCCTGAAGATCTTTATGCACAGGCGCCACTTCTTATCGACTCATGGGGAAGTGAAATCAACTCTCAAAAGATCGAAGATCTTGGAGAGCCCGTAAAGAAGAAGGTGATTTCATACCTTGCGGTTGAAGGAGGAGGGGAACTATTTGACGCATGGGAAACAGCTCTCGATAGTGATGAAAATAAAGGCATTCAGCTTGTAAGCGTCCGACCAGAAGAATGGAGATCTCATCTACTTTCTCTTAAAGAGAGAGAATCAAGTCGATCCTGCAAGGAAGCTGCTCGTCTGATTGCACGGCAAATTGTATCCGACTTTGGTACAATGGAAAGCCATAAGGGTAAATTCAAGACTGATGCAGCAGAATCAGTCGCCATGGGTTATTATTTTGCAAACCATTTGGGATGGATCCAGCGCGAACCTATTGTATCACGCTATACCAACGGAAAAATTATCGTTCCAAAATGAAAAAGTCGCTGCGATGCCTGACATCGCTTGCTGACATCTTGCTGACGTAAACCAATACTTCTACTGTAGGTAATACACGTTCAGCGTACTCGTAATTAAAAACGATAAAATTCTTTACAAAAACAGAATGGAAATGAATCAAACGGAAAATCTGATTGGACACACTACACGTACGGTCGGTGTCCAGCGACACCTCGTACGATATTTTTCAAAACACTCGAACCAAGAGCTCGAATCAACACAAAACTGTTTAATCGTTCACCAGAGGTCACCTGGCATCAAGCATACTAAATAATCTAAATGAAAAGAAATCCAACAATGCATTAAAGGTTCCCAGAATGACAGCAGATCAAAGAACAGAGATTTGATTTGTGTGATGACAACGAATTGTGACATTTGGAAGGGGGGTTGTTAGAATGCACCCCTGAGGCGTTTTGGGGAAATTATGCACAAACAACAACAGTTTTGCTTTCGAACTTGAATTGTGAATTGACAGAATTCATTATTTTTCCTTTTTCCTGTTTCAAGTGCACGAAACCATTCCCTGTGCACCATGAACATCAAAAGGGAGGAGGATTCGAAACCTCTCACTGTCCCCAGCAGTTCAAAGGCATCAAGAAACAAGCGTGTTACTTTCATTGATCTGACCGAGGAGGACAAGGATGATACGGGCAAAAATCCTCCCCAACCGCAGCAGGTCCACTCTTCTTCAAATGTTCTTCGTGACATTGCACCAAATGTTGATGCTGCCTTCACCCTTGATTACAACCCTCAACCCTCTCCACAACGTTCTTCGGCTTCAGTATTCAATGAATCTGTATCCTCCAGGGTCGCCCCTTCGTCTGCTACGAAGATGAGAACAAGTGCCATTACACTCTTGGACACACAACATGGGAGAAAAAGAAGAATGCAGCGTGTAAGTATACTCAAAGGATTTGCTTCTCGATTCCATTTTCAATTAATGATCATACTCATCCTGCTTGATTAACTCGAATTGACGAATTTTCAACAAACATGTTTTTATGCAGGCAATACCCAGACGTACCATCCAAGCAGCTATCAAGCACGGAAAAAAGAGCCAGCATCCTTCTGGTGATCCTAACTTGCTCGTCTATCATTATCAAGGTCAGAAGCATATAATTACAAAGGATGAACGTCGTCTAGTGACGACAATGGTTTTGACTATCAAGCTTGAACAAAAAACAATTTACGGAACAGAATTTGATAATCACGAAAGATCAATGAACATCATCCACAATCAGAAGAAAGTGGTAACCTGGAATAGTCACAGCGTTCTTATTGTCGATCGTAGTGGATCTATGCGTAACTCAGATGTCAACGGCGCTCGCACTAGACTCGGAGCTGTTTGGATGGCGATCGCAGAGGATTTTATTAAGCACAGGTTAAAAGCTGGGATGGCCTCAAGTCTGGTAAGCAAGTCAATTATAATAACCTGCAGTTGTTCTCCAGGTTCAATCATACTGAGTTTCTTTCAACCAACTTGCAGGATGTGATCAGTATTATTTTAATGGGCGAGGGTGCTGAAGTCATTGTGGACCGTTTTCCGACAGACTACGTGCTCTACAATAAAATCGTCAAGTTCTTTTATGATTCGGAAGAGGCCGACATGCTCTATTGTCAGAAACGGCGGGTTAATGATGCTAAACTCATTCGCCCTCGAGGGCATGGATGTTATGGCCCATCGCTCGCCAAAGCGCAAGAATTGCTTTCAAAGTATGATGATTGTGCCTCGGCTCTTCAACTGCTTCTCCTTTCTGGTAAGTGAGACGCCATGTTTTGATGTACGATATAACCTTTTCTGACGTCAATTTCAATTTAGATGGAAGGCCTAGTGATGGTGCTGTGCTGAAAGTGGCCAATTTTGAGAATGCACTTAAGGCTCCTGTTGAGCAGATGGCGAGCTCATTTGGAAGGCGTTTTACCTTCGCCGCGATTGGAATGGGAAACATGAAGGATTACGATTGTTTAAAAAACATGGCGGGTTCTTGTAAAGATTTTGGTGGCTCTTCGACCTTTCAGGTTCCTGGAATGTCTTGTGCAGAGATTGGCGTAGCTATCACTGGTGCTGCGACATCCCTAGCAGATTGCCAGACTGAGTTAGCAGCCTTCAATACCGGCGGACCGCGCAAGAGACAGAGACGTGTTCGCTCTTGTTTGCGTGAAAACAGTCGTTTACTACCAGTTCTAACTGAAGAGGTCGATGAAACCTTCAATATCTATATGGAGAAGAAAGTGGACCGTTGCGTGTAAGTGGAATGTATGTTATCCAGTTGACACCCATTTAACGTTTATTTTGAGCGCTGGACCTCACTCGGTTTTATGTTTCATTTAGATATCGTACAATCCCTGATGATGACAATCGAGGTAAAGAGGATGCGAAACCAAAACATTCCTTCGTCGCAGCAAATCTTCAGCATCCTGAAGCCAGAGGGGTCGCTATGAAGCAGAGAGCATTCGGAGAAGGTTCGGAGAGGCTCGCCTTTCAATTCTTCGAGGTCGCTGCGGATGGTTTTAGTGTCGTTGGAGAACCAAAAGTTTCGAAAGAAAGCAGGTTCCTTGATGATGGCATCGAAGGCGACGATTCCGATGAAATTGATAACAAGTCTAGAGACAAATTTGCAAAGAGATTCTGCTCAATCCAAAATCAAGCCAAGAGTGCCGCTGAAGCCTTCAACCGGAAGTTGGATTCTATAGCAACTCTTGATCCTCAAACTCCACGAATTTCTTTCATTGACTGCTGTGTATATTATCTTACAGACGATGAACGCGGGGAGTTTTCCGTCGTCGTTGAACCAAAGCTTGAGGGGCGCTTTGAAAAGTGGAACAATAACAATGGGGTGAGTAAAACGATATAACATATTTACATTTGCGGGTAAAAGGTGCAACCTTTCTAATTCTTCTGATGTTATGAATCTCCCTTGGCGTAGTGGCGACGGCAATCATCGTCGGATGTGGGTGGCCGCACTTTGGTAAATCTTCTTGAAGACGATGATGATTCAGACGACAGTGTCATCGATATTACGGGTACTGAAAATAGGGAATTCATATCTGTCACCAGAAACGAAGTTGCCCAGAGTTTTTCTCACTTTAGTTATCACTGGACTCGGAAGAAAATTATCATTTGTGATTTGCAAGGAGTATTTGATGAGCCAAAGAATACATTTTGTTTTACTGATCCTGTCATCCATTACAATAACGCAAGGAATCAGGACCAGTCAGGTCATTCCGGTCGTTATGGTCGCACTGACATGGGACAGAAAGGCATTGATTCTTTCCTGAAATCTCACAAGTGTAATCGCTTGTGCGAGTTGGTTTGCAACGGCTTTTTGGACGCAACAAATGAATGAAAACTTTATTTTAAAGGAATGAATGGAATATGAACATTCAACCGCTATCTTGCTGCTATCATCGATTCAGATGGAATTCTTCATTTATCCAAGGTTTTGGAAGTCTTGGTTATTGCCACTTATTATAATATACAAGATGAAAATCATGTACACTAAGCAGCAGATATTTTTCAATTCTTAATCCTCGTCCATAATACTTGCTAAACCTGCAATCCATTCTTCTCCTCCATCATCCCTGCTCATGTAATTTGCCATTGCATGATTTGCTCTTTTCACTTTCTCTGCCTTTGATTCCTCCATTTGAGCAAACTCTGGGATTTCAAAGGGGGCAGCTGTTACAAGATTCTCCATCTTTTGAATCTCAGGAGGGAGGGAGTTGTCATCACCTTTAACAACTTCAACATTGTCAAGAACAGAAGTATCCTTCGAAATTTCAATTTCGTCGCTTGAAGACGCATTGGAATTACCAACATTAGCATACATATAAAGTCCAACTGCTACGGCTGGGAAAAAATAATCACTTGCTGACCCTTCCGATGAGGCTATATTCCTTTCGCGCTGTTCTACTTTATTCCTTGGTTCCCTCAATGCAGCAACAGGATTTCTTGGTTCCCTCAATACAGCAACAGGATACGTTTCTTGTAGATTCTCGACGGGTTGTCGGTTCAATTCTTCTCTGAGTTCTTTTAATGTTTCCTTTCCGCGAGATATTTTATCCAGGTACACTGCCGAAATGTCATCAGGCATGGAAGCCAATATACTACTTTTCGTGATATCATAACGTATTTCACCAGGTTCAAAATTCAACTCATGTACACGGTTAAGGGGGAGTCCAGCAATGAGAGCCGTTAGCAATGCAGGACTTGTGCCGTCTCCAAAGATCAACAATATAGAATCTCCCGAAAACTGAGTTTCAAGTACAGACATGAGTTGTCTCAAACGAATAACCTGTTCAGAAAGGACCTCGTTGGCTGATCCATCATCAGTGGGCGGAGGGCGTCCTCCCTAGTAGTGTATTTTTCGAGAATCAATGATGACTTATCGGTAATAACAAATTGGAAATATGCTAATACCAAAACAATTTACACACCTTTCCCTCTTTGCCCGCTTCCAAACTATCCATGGCCCATACAGCCTCCTCAATCTGTGATAGAGGGCGCATATTCCACTCACCGACACCCCGTGGGTCCATAAATGTATATTCTGGTACTAATCTATTCCTTCCAACCTTCAAATGACAATAAAACTAAATTTGAGTTAAATTCATTCAATGACCTAATGTAAATGTATTGCACTAACCTGCATTTGTTCAGCGACCATATTGGCTGTATCCATAGACTTTGCAGCAAGACTGTATTTCACAACGCTTGGATTGATATCTTTCATCATCATTTCATGGCATGCTGTCTGAATTTGTTCCTGTCCCAATGGAGACAAGGCGTCTTCCCGATTGGTCCTGATGACAAGTGACACAGTTTAGAGTCTTGTAATGATTGGATGCATTGAACATATTGAATGTACCCGTACTTACATGAATAACGGGTTGGTAGATATGAGATCCTTACTTTCTAACATACTTTCGCCCGCCCTTATAAAATGATACGTATTCATCAAATCATTATCACACGGAAATTGCACAAGTCCAGCATTCGACGGTGGCGCACCCATAGTCGCCGTTGCTACGAAACTAGCCATGTTCAAAGCATTGAATATCATGGACCTTCTCGATTGCTGGGGGGCGAGGGCGTTCTGGGAGGTGCCAGTATCTTCTCGTTCTTGTTTTTCGGTTCCTGCATGTAGGGTCGTTATGAGGCAGGTTCGGGAAGAGGTGCCTGGAGACACATTTTGGTTCGTGTACACTGGTGTAAATCCCAATGAGGATCTAGCAAATAGAACAATTAATAAGATGGTAGAGGTAATCATGATTTGACACCTTCAGTACTAAATGTGGCATTTAAAATTCAGTTCGGGGAAATGAACATGTCTTTCGAACATCATGCATGCTCGCATGTCGACATCATGTCTCGAACAGATGGCATCTCTGCGACAAAAAAGAAAAAAATGTCGGAACTTGAAATTTGGCGCGCTTGCCTCCCTTGCTTGCTTTGCTTTTATTCTTTTTTGCTTCTCATGAATGAAAAAAAAAATCTTGACATCCGACATCCATCAATCAATGATGCCCAGTGGAAAGATTTGTAAGATATCACGTGATGATTCATGATGTTGACATTAAAAAACACGGAGCTACTTCCCAATGAAGCATCTAACTCTGTTCTCAATTCTATTATATGCACATAAATCAGATGCATCGTTAACACCTCCACCATGCTGTTTCGGAATGCCACCACCTCAAATACTTAAAGAACTTCTTCAATCTGAAATGGACGGCTCGCGTGAGGACACCAGGCCGATCCTACTACCCTGCTGTTACGATGGCCTATCAGCACGCTTAGTTGCGAGAAGTGGATTTGAGGCCACCTTTATGACAGGTTTTGGAGTCAGCGGAGTCAATGGCTATCCAGACACGCAGTTGATCTCGTATGATGAAATGCGGCGAGCTGCCAATTATGTGAGCGAAGGTCTTACCTCCGCTGCTGGAGAATACAATCAGAAGCCAATTCCATGTATAGCAGATGGGGACACAGGATATGGTAATGCTCTCAATGTCAAAAGAACAGTGTTTGGATACGGCAAGGCGGGAATGGCTGGAATTATGATTGAAGATCAGGTAGCGCCCAAGCGATGTGGTCACGTCGCAGGCAAATCTGTCATTGGTTTTGAAGAAGCGGTCATGAGAGTTAAGGCTGCGTGTGATGCACGGGACGAGTATGAGGAATTATATGGGGAAGGTACTGGGCCGCTGATTTTGGCAAGAACTGATGCACTGAAAACGGATGGCTTTGAACACGCCATTGAGAGATGTTTGGCGTTTCGTGCGGCTGGATGTGATATGACCTTTTTAGAAGCTCCGCAGACAGTGGAACAAATGAAAGAGTATTGTACAAGGGTTTCAGGTCCAAAGCTTGCCAATATGCTAGAGTTTGGAGCCACACCGATTCTTCCCCCTGAGGAGTTAAAGGAAATGGGATACACTATGGCGGCCTACCCGCTCACATTGTTGAGTGCCAGTATTAAGGCGATGCAGCAATCGCTGGATTTGATCAAGAGTGGACAACCCACTGATGAAATAATTTTATCCTTTGACGAGACGAAGGATATTGTGGGTTTTAGTCAGTATGGAGAAGAGGAAAGTAGATATTCGGTTGATTGATTGATTTTTCGTACACACGTAGGAGGGACTTCTACGAGGAGAATAAGACATTCGAAAATAAAGATAAAATGAAATAAAATCCAATAACATGCTTTCATATACCGGTAAATGATGTATTTCAATAGAGAAGGAAAGAAATCATCGTGTAGACTACGAGTATGTACACGTTGACGTGTTGTGAAAAAATAGAGAGTTTATTTCTTCGAGATCAACAATATTTTCAGGTGTAGACGACGTCACTGTCTCCATCTTTCCCCTTTTCTTCTTTTTGTTGGACTACTGTGATGTGCCGCCTGAGTTGGTTTTTAAATTCTTCATCGGCAAGTATTATGATATGTACCATTGTGCACCA
>Ga0115005_10001105_pt1 | contig 21204 bp, 18 predicted proteins | sample ArcOceMetagenome_FD_87163 | JGI IMG/M metagenome (GOLD analysis project Ga0115005, IMG submission 87163) | Marine eukaryotic phytoplankton communities from Arctic Ocean - Arctic Ocean - Greenland ARC118M Metagenome | ecosystem: Environmental > Aquatic > Marine > Oceanic | place: Arctic Ocean...
AAAGGCAAAATGGAAACAGAAATTCGAGGAAGTATCGACTAAAACTGAATTCTTCCATCTAGCAAATGGAGAAGAGGTCGAAACTTTTTTTATTGAACAAGACAACACCAACGGACACAATGAAACACTATATTTTCAAGAAAGTAATTTTGATGCTATCCAAATACCATTGAAGGACGATCAACTTTGTGTTGAAATTTATTTACCAAAAAAAATAAATGGACTTGGAGAATTCATTAAAGAACTCACCTCTGAAAAAACATTAAAGTGGAACAGTAGCTTCCAAGAGGTTAATTCTATGGAAGTTGTTTTGCCCAAATTTGAAATTAATAAAAAATATGATCTAGCTAATAATTTTGCATCAGTTGGCTTAAATAAAATCTTTAATCTTAGCTGGGATTTTACGCCCATGTTTGATGCTCCAGATAAAGCATACATTTCAAAAATCACCCAGGAAAACTTTTTTAAACTAAATGAAATAGGAATAGAGGCTGGATCTATATCAAGATTTTATGGTGGTATTGGTTCTGGCAGATCTCCCCAAAAGCATATCCTCTTTGAAGCTAAGCATCCGTTTTTGTACTTAGTTCGAGAAAAAAAAACAAACACTATTTTATTCATCGGCACATTTGAAGAATCTGATAAGAATCAAGATTTCACCCTAATCAATAAAAATAAAATTGAGGGAGATAAATTTTCAGAGAACTCAAGGCGACTTTCTTTTAGGCTTGGATTACTATTCTCGGCTTATACCTTAAATGTTTTAGAAAAACATTTTGATCGTAGTAATGAATTTACACGATGGTATATCGATAAACTTTGGACAATTGTAAAAACTCCAAAAGGAAAAGTTTTTGATAGATTACTTGAAGAACTAAGTTGGAGAGATTGGGATGATAAGGAAAGTAACACTCAAGAATTGAATATATCTAGAAGTCTAAGATTAAGTAAGGAAGAGGCCACAGGAGATTTTCCTAATCAAATTAGAACCATTCTTAATCAAGTGTGGGAAAATTTAGATCATCATAAAAGAAACCTAACTTTTTTTCTGGATTATTATCATCAGTTATTATCCTACAATCTTCTTATTTTATCAGACTTGAATTTACGAGTTCTAGATTACGAACTTTTTTCGAAATTTACTAAACTTGAGGATGACGTTTGGGGAGAAATTATTGAAAAAGAAAACATCACTTCATTCTTCCGTCCTCTTAAATCAAAAATTGGATTATCTGAGAAGGAGAAGGAAAATCGAAGGTTGAATGCATCGATAAGAAAGTTAAAACCATATGCTTGGAATATGTCGATACGAGGAGCAATATATTTCGAGATGTTTGTATTAGATTTAACAATAGGTAAGGAAATTCATTCCACTAAGGCCAAAGAAATATTATCTGACATAAAAGAAGTTCTGACAACTGATAATGAAATCATTTTAAATAAATTTAAAAAACTAAATTTTTATGATGAACAAACAGGATTCTTTGATGCATCAGATTATTTTAAAACCGTTGAAGAAGCAAATGAGTTTTCAAATTCATTTCCAAATCTTGCAAAAGCTGCAGAAGGTTGCAGTTATTTGATTCATGATTACGATTATAAAATTAGTGATGGATACACTTCAAATAGTTTTTATCATTCGACCATTTCTAACTTAAAACAGTTGGCTGAAAAAAGAATTCCTCTTCCAGATAAATCCTTCCTCCAAAAATATGAAGTAAAAAATGGAAATTATTTTGGTGATCCTCTTGATGTCGATCTAGAAATATTTTCTCAATTATAAAATAAAAAGACTCCTTCTTAAATTTAAGAATGAGTCTTTTTATCATTGAAATCAGTAATTACTCAAAAGGATATTTCAACCCAATTTGACTTCGAATCTCATCCGTAATTTCCATCAAATCTAAACTATTCTGATGCGACCACAAATCACTTTCTATTTTATTTTGTGCAATACATTTTTTACATTCTTCGATTTCGTAAGTGAACCCTTTTCCTAATTTTGGCAGCGTATATTTTTTCTCCTTATAACCATTTTTATCTCCTTTATTACCTTTTATGATGGTATAACTTTCTGACTCATGCCACACCGGATCAATATAAATTCGTCCTTCCGTCCCATAGATTTTTGCCATCATATCTGATTGGGAAACAAAACCACTCATGATATTTGCCATCCCATTTTTGTATTTAAAAATGGCTGAAGTCTGTAAATCAGCACCGGTAGTATGCATCCGACTCGAGGCTAAAATTTGCTCCGGTTTTCCAAAAATAATATACGCTAGAAAAACAGGATACACACCCATGTCCATCAATGAACCTCCTGCCATTTCCATATTCAACATCCGGCTATCATCAGCATCTTTTCGAGCAAAAGTGAAATCAACATTGACGTAATTTACCTCTCCAATTGATTTGTTTTTTACTTGATTTAAAACTGCTCGAATCGTTGGATTAAACCTAGCCCAAAAAGCTTCCATCAAAAAAACATTATACTTACGGGACGCCTCCACCATTTTGAGAACATCTTTTTGGTTGATGGCTAAAGGTTTCTCACACAATACATGCTTACCATTTTTCATCGCTTCGATGCTAAGATCCAGGTGTGCATTATGAGTAGTTCCGATATAAATTATATCTACTTCATCATCTTCAAAAAGCTCCTGATAGCTCCCGTAACTTTTCCCAATTTCATGCTGACCAGCAAAATTTATTGCATTCGAGATAGATCGAGAAGCACAAGCTACAATCTCTACCTCTTCAATTAATTTTAAATCATTGACAAATTGGTTTGAAATTTTCCCCAATCCTAAAATTCCCCATCGGAGTGATTTATTTTCTGAGCTCATTTTGAATTATTAGTTTTTTAAAAACGTAAATCTATTGTTTTTTCATGGAAATTGTTCTAAAATATATTCCTAACCTATTTATTTTTTCTAGAAAAACGATGACCAAACATCATTCGACCATAAGGAATAAAGGTAGTTCCGGCAGTAGATCGTCCTCCTCCAAAACCCAATATAAACTCTATCAATACTGAAATCAGGTTCGAAATAATATTCCCCATGAAGTAAAATACCACCACCTATTTCATATCCGTTACCCGAAAATATCAATTCAGTTTCCAAACCAAAATCTTTAGTTACTAGTGTTTCAAATGCGACCGTATATAAATCTAAAAGTGCACCTATATAGTTCACCTTAACTTCTACTTGAGCATTGGACTGGAAATTAAAACCTTAGTATAAAAATTGACCGAGTGAATACTTGGATAAGTTTTGGGCTCACATTTTATAAAATTTACCTTTAATTTAAAAATTGCTTTTAAGAAACAGATTTCCTTAAAAGCAATTTTAGATTTTAACCACTTAGCATTTTCGTCTTATTTTTATTGCTTAAGAAAACGATAACCTAGCATCAATCGGCCATAAGGCAACACATTAATATCAGCAGTAGCTCTTCCAACACCTCCACCAATTTCAAATAAAATATTCCTTTTCCCTATCCACTTATATCCTACCTCAAAACCAAAAGCAGCAAATGAACCTCCTCCTCCTCCTCCTCCTAAACCTCCAGTTAGTATTCCAATATAAACTTTATCAGAACCATAGTCAGGATTGAAATAATATTTCCCATGGACTAATACACCTCCCCCCTACTTCTCCATCTATTGCAAAAAATATTAATTCTGTTTCCACCCCTAAATCATTTCCAATCGGAAATTCTAATCCAGTTTGGAAAAAACCAAAAAGTGCGGCTGGTGGATTTAGTTTAAATTCAACCTGAGCATTTAATTGAAAGCTACAACTAAAAACAAAGGATAGAATGAATATAGATCGAGTAATTTTTTGAAATACTTTTTGAAGCATTATAATGATGAATTATTTTTAGAATTAAGGATTTCATAATTTTTGTCACGTCAATGATAGACATTTTTTTTCAGGCAAAGAGCCATTGTTCATTTCTAAACAATGGTTCTTTGATCTTTTCCAAAAAAAATATTTCCACTCTGGCATCTCTGCATTTTTAAAAAGCCAAATCCATAACAATATATACACGGAAATAAATTTTTGTAAAAATTCCCTAGCCTTCTCCCCTTTTACCTAATTCAATTACCTCCATGGCCTCTATTTTTTTTCCATCAACGGCAAACCTTACCATGGTTTTTATTTTATGAAAACCAGAAATCCCTGCGGCTCCTGGGTTGATATGTAAAAGGTCGTTTTTTCGGTCAGGCATAATTTTTAAAATATGAGAATGGCCGGTTATAAAAATGTCTGGATTATGGGTTGGCATTTCTTCTCGGACTCTTCCATTGTATCGTCCCGGATAACCGCCAATGTGGGTAATCCATACTTTCATCTCTTCACACATAAATATATTATTTAAGGGAAATGAAGCTCGAATTGTCGCATCATCAATATTTCCATAAACGGCGCGAAGTGGTTTAAATGCTTCTAACTTTTCTACGACTTGCATGGAACCAATATCTCCTGCATGCCAAATCTCATCTACCTCTCTAAAATAATCATAGATTTTTTCATCAAAATAACTGTGTGTATCAGAGAGCAATCCTATTTTTTTCATACATGTTTAATTTTGAGAATTGGGAATTTGAGTATTGCGACTTAACAGTTACCGACATCTCAATACTTCAATCTATTAATCCCAATACTTTTGTTTAATCTTCCTTTTCAACTTTCACTTCACTCAATGCACTCTCTGACCAGTTTGTATTTTCCATCGTCAAAATCGTTTCAACTCTTTCTACAAAAAACTGAAAAGAACGATCCTTTTTATAAATACTTGATTTGGTGGCAAAGAAGAATTTCTCTCTTTTCAGCGCTTCCAAAGTTTGGCGATAACTGATCCAACTATTTTGATAATCATATAATGATAACACCCCTTCCATGGCCGCTATCAGAACTCCGACAGCCGCAATTATATATTTGAAATAGCTATGTAAATCTATAAAAGTAACCAACAACGGAATCGAGACAGAAAGAAGGATTACCATTAATTTCCCTCTTTGATAATTATTTTTGCAGGAACCACTTTTTCCCTCCATCCAATTTTCTTGATCTTGCACCCTTTCCGTCAGATACGTTTCGAGTCCCATATCAATATAATCTTGCATTGATTTTGTAGCAGTCATGATTTATCATTTTGATTTTTATAAAAATGCAAAATAGAACTTTTTAAAATATTTTTCATAAAACAATAGATTAGATTTCCACGGAAAAATTTCTACATTTGATCTAAGGAATGCGTCAATAATAAATTGACTATCCCATATTGAAATTACTATAAAAAATTAAATTTTTTATCTATGAATAAATTAGTCGCGAATGTTCAAGAAGCCGTTCAAGATATCGAATCAGGAATGACTTTAATGTTAGGAGGATTTGGTTTGTGTGGAATTCCTGAAAATTGCATTGCTGCATTGGTTGAAAAAGGTATCAATGATTTGACTTGCATTTCGAATAATGCTGGGGTCGATGATTTTGGTCTAGGACTACTTTTGCAGAAAAGACAAATTAAAAAAATGATCTCTTCTTACGTAGGTGAGAACGATGAATTCGAACGACAAATGTTGAGCGGAGAATTGGAAGTAGATTTAATTCCTCAAGGCTCATTGGCTGCAAGATGTCAAGCTGGTGGTTCTGGAGTTCCAGCTTTTTTCACTCCTGCAGGTTATGGAACGGAAGTCGCATTTGGAAAGGAAGTTCGATATTTTAATGGCAAACCTCATCTTTTAGAGCATGCCTTAACTGCTGATTTTGCTATCGTCAAAGCATGGAAAGGGGATTGCTACGGAAATCTTTTATTCAAAGGGACTGCTCGAAACTTTAACCCTCTGATGGCTATGGCTGGGAAAATTACCATAGCTGAAGTGGAAGAATTAGTTGAACCTGGTGAGCTTGATCCAAATACTATTCACACTCCCGGAATCTTTGTACAACGAATTTTTCAAGGAGAAAAATATGAAAAGCGAATTGAACAAAGAACAGTTAGAACGAGAGATGAAGTATAAGTGAGGAGTTAATCACTCATCATTATCAATTTAGTAAACTCATCACTCATCGTTCATCACTTATAACTATTAAAACAATGTTAGATAAAAAAGGTATAGCTAAAAGAATAGCACAAGAATTACGTCATAATTGGTATGTCAATTTAGGAATTGGAATTCCAACTTTAATCGCCAATTATATTCCTAAAGGCATTGATGTCGAGTTCCAATCTGAAAATGGAATCCTTGGTATGGGTCCTTTCCCTTTCGAAGGAGAAGAGGATGCAGATATGATAAATGCAGGAAAACAAACCATTACACCTATGCCCGGAGCTTCAATTTTTGACTCGGCTACTAGCTTCGCCATGATTCGAGGACAGCACATTCAATTGACTGTTTTGGGAGCTATGGAAGTAGCGGATAATGGAGATATTGCCAACTGGAAAATTCCTGGACGCATGGTTAAAGGGATGGGGGGAGCAATGGATTTGGTCGCTTCAGCAGATAACATTATCGTTGCTATGATGCACACTAATAAGCGTGGCGAAAGTAAATTATTGAGACAATGTTCCTTACCCTTGACGGGGGTGAAATGTGTCAAAAAAGTAGTGACTAATTTGGCTGTTTTAGATATTACTCCACTAGGTTTTAAGTTAATCGAACGAGCTCCTGGAGTTTCTGTCGAAGAAATAAAAAATGCGACGGAAGGGAGATTGATTATCGAAGGAGATATTCCTGAGATGAAAATTGATTAATCATTTTTCATGAAAATTGATTTTCAAATAGTAGGGCTGTTAGCGCTTTGAGCGCTAACAGCCCTTTGTGTACAAACATAACAATACATTTACAAAAATAAATCTAGGAAATATCTAATCGCACTTGACCTTCTTTTCGATTAAAAAACTGACCATAATGTTCTTGCAAATTTTGAAGAATAAAATCGAAAGGTAAATCTTCGAAGTGTCCATAATCTTCCACGTACTCCATAAATTCATTTCCATCACGATTATATTCTTGAAAAATGGAATCACTTTTCCCATCAAAATCTAGCGGCGCAACATTGCATTTCTCACATAAACTGGCATTAAAAGCTGGGGAAGATTTTACCCATTTTTCGGCTAAAAAAACATCAACCACTCCATGCGGAGTTAATTCGTTCGTACCAAATTTCTCCATTAATATTTCAACAGCAATGTGATTTTTTACTTTCGCCAAATGAACTCTTGCAGGTATTCCTAATCCACGTAAACACGTTGTTAGCAAAATAGCTTTATCGATACAATGACCTTTCGATCTTTGAGAAATTTCACTTGCTCGAAAGGCTTCTTTATTAAAATTAATTTGGTAAGCATTGTATCGCCAACCATCTCGAATTTTCAAATAAACTTGAACCGCTTTTTCTTTTTGGGAAAGAGAATTGGATTGGAATCCCTGGAGGAAATTTTGAATATTTTCATGTTCAAAATCAAAAAAATAGGTTGGAGTCAAGTAGTTCATTTACTTTATAATTTATCCGAATAAGAACGATGAAATGTTAATGGTGAATGGTTAACACCTCGTTTGGGATTAACCGTTCACCATTAACCATTAACCATTATTTTATTACTCATTATTTCGCCAACTCCCTTGCTGCTCTCCTCTTCGTTTTCATCTCTTTAAAATAATCAGAGAAAATAGCCCGAGCAATCATCAATTTCATAATCTCATTAGTTCCTCCGTATATTCGAGTCACCCTTGCATCAGCCACCAATCTTGAAATTGGATATTCCCACATGTAACCATATCCGCCAAACAATTGTAAGCACTCATCCAACATTTTTCCTTGCATCTCGGTGGAAGCATATTTAGCCATCGAAGCTAACTCAGGAGTCAATTCTTTCCGAGCCAAAAGCTCTGTACATTTATCAACAAAAGCAGTATTAATTTCTAATTGAGTAGCAACTTCAGCTAGTTTGAATTGCGTATTTTGGAAAGCACAAATCGGTTGTTTGAACGCTTTTCGCTCTTGCGTATAAGCAGTAGTTAATTCCAATCCACCTCGAACTGAACCAATTGCTTGGATTGCAATCGTCAATCTTTCTCGGGGCAATTCTTGCATCATGTGGACAAACCCTTTACCCTCTTCTCCAATCAAATTTCCCTTAGGAACTTTTACATTATCAAAAAACAACTCACAAGTATCACTCGTTTTTAAGCCTAATTTTTTGAACGGTTTTCCTTTGGTAAAACCTTCTAGATCAGCATCGATGATGATTAAACTAATTCCATGTTCCGTCTTACAAGCAGTCAAAGTAAAGTCTGAAGTGTAACCAATGGTAATAAAAGTTTTACTCCCGTTGACCAAATAATGATCCCCTTGATCAACTGCCGTAGTTCGAATCGCTTGCACATCACTTCCTGTCGATGGTTCCGTCATTCCGAGCGAACCGATCCATTCACCGGTACACATTTTTGGTAAATATTTATCCTTGATTGCTTCCGTTCCGTGCTTTTCAATATATGGAATAACAATATCTGAGTGCATAGAAATACCCGGAGAATCTGCTCCAGTTTGTGCAAATGTTTCAATCGCTACTGCGCTAAAACTAAAGTCCAAACCTGACCCTCCATACTTTGGATCAAGGGTCAAACCTAACAATCCTAACTCCCCTGCTTTCAACCAAACTTCGCGTGAGCAAGCTGTATTTTTTTCCCACTCTTCTCGATTAGGTTCAACTTCTGTTTTGTAAAATTCTAAAACGGTGTCTTTCAACATTTGATGTTCTTCTGTTCCATAAACATCACGAGGTAATTGGATACTTGAGCTCATTTTATATATTTTTTACTTTGAAAATAAATCATTTCAATGAGATAAAATTATTAGTAAAAAAATCTAAAATCGTATAACTAGGGAAAGGAATTGGTTGATTAGTTTATTAGGAAATCAGTCGAACAGGCCATTGGGATTCCAGCTCGACTGATTACCTGATTACCTGATAAACTAGTTTCCTCGTTACCTGATAAACTCTTCAACCAATCATCATTCTTCAACCGAAGACAGTTCCGCTTCAATTTCTTTTACCAAATTTTTCTCAAGAAATATACGTGCATCACGGGCAGTAAGTTTCGGTAATTCTTCCATTGGAACATGTCCAGCATTTGGATATATGATTAACTCGGAACCTTTGATATCTCTTTGAAACTTAAGAGCATCCTCGGGGGAAATCCATTCATCCTTTTCTCCCCAAAGAATTAAAGTGGGCGTTTTTATCGTAGCAATTTCTAAAGTATCTACCGTTTCTTTTGACATTGCTCGATCGACAAATGCTTGTCGATTTCCTTCTCGCAAATACAAATCATAATAACGATTGACCAACTCCTCAGTCACCAATTCATCATTATGAAATACCTCATTCATACTTTTATAAAACAAAGATTTTGGCGTAACGGTTTTCAAATATTGACTCGCATACTTGTTCGCAGCTAAGCGCAAAGCGAAGGGTAATTCTCCTTCCCGAGGATATCCCATCGGATCGATTAAGATCATACTTTTTACTTTGTTGGGAAAAAGGGAAGCGTACTTCCAAGCGATTCCTCCGCCCAAAGAATTACCTGCAATGCTAAATTTATCCACTTCAATTTTTGCTAAAAAAGCATCTAAAAATTTAGCATAATATTCTAAGGTGTAGACCCTTTTTGGATTCGGCCCAGTCAATCCAAAGGCAGGCATGTCAAGGCTAATTACTTTAAAATCTTTTTCCAAAATTTCTGTCCAACCTTCCCAAGTGTGTAACGATGCACCCGTTCCATGAATCAAAACTAGTGGCTCTCCTTCCCCATTGATTCTATAATGAACAGGCATCCCATCCATTTCTAAAAACTGGGAATTATCGTAGGCCCACTTTGCTTTTAACTCTTCCAATGATTTATCCGCAGCATAATTAATCCATGTGTATCCAAGGATTAATAACACTAAAATCCCGAGAACGATGAGCAATTTTTTCAAGATCGATTTCATTAATTTTTGTTTTAAAAATTGAAAATATTTTAATTAAGGATCGGATCCCTAGAATTTCCCTTTACTAATCAACTTTCCCACACCACTTTTTCACTTGCCTCATGCCAACCAATATATTTATCATTGTAACATTCATCAATTTTTCCTCGACGAATTTTCAAAGTAGGAGTTAACATTTCATTGCTTTCTGACCAAGTTTCTTTGTTGACAATAATCGTGGAAACTCTCTGATAACCTGATAAAGTAGCATTTATCTTTTCTAATTGTTCTTGCAAAACTTTTTCTATTTCGGCTTTGTCCCTTGCCAATGCAATCTCCGAAAGATTCACCAAAGCCACCGGTTGAGGAGTAGTTAAACCTGCCACACAAACTTGCTCGACAAAATCACTTTGCGCTAATTTTTCCTCAATCGGATTTGGAATAATAAATTGTCCTTTCGAAGTTTTAAAAGAATCTTTGACTCTTCCAACAACTCGAAGAAAACCATTTTCATCTACCCATCCTCGATCTCCACTATGCATCCAACCATCAATCAAAACTTGCGCAGTCAGCTCTGGATCTTTGTAATACCCCTTCATCATCCAAGGACTCGCCATCAAAATTTCTTGCGTAACTGGATCAACTTTTATTTGACAATTAGGAACCACTTCACCTACCGAATCGGAGGGCGTTTCTCGTCGAGGACCATTGGTAATTGAGCCACAAACTTCCGTCATTCCATAGGCTTCAATTAAATGCAATCCTAATTTTGAATACCAATCTTTTAAATATTTGGGAGTGATCGCTGCACCCGTTGCGGTAATTTGAGCATTGCGAAGTCCTAGCGCCGTTCGTAATTTCTTTTTAATCATTCCAGAAATAATCGGAATTTTAAATAGCGTATCCATTTTCTTTTGAGGCATCTTAGCTATAACTCCAAGGTAAAATTTTGTCCAAATTCTCGGCACCGCAAAAATTGAAGTCGGCTGCGTTTCTTGTAAATTTTTCACAAAAGTAGCCAACGACTCCGCAAACGAAATAGAACCTCCATAGCAAATTGCAGGTGACAAAACCCCCACCCTTTCGGCTACATGATTTAATGGTAAAAAAGAAAAATATCGGTAAGCTTTCATTTGACTTTTCCCTAAAAAATCGGTTAATTCCTCATTCCTGAAAATCAGAGCTGGTGCTTTGTGAGTATGCATAACTCCCTTAGGTGTACCAGTAGTTCCAGAGGTAAAAAGTATGGTCCACAAATCATCCATATCAGGAATATAATTTTCCTCAAAAGGTGCATTTGAGCTAATCAATTCATTCCAATCTATCCCGATTTCAATTTTTGCATTTCCTTCATAGTGTGGAAATCGAATCACCATAATCTCACTTGGAATCCCTTCTGCACGGTCTCCCCATGCGTCATATTTGCCACAAAAAATGGCTTTCAAATCAGCCTTGACAATCACTTCATTCAACTGATCCTTGGGTAAACTTGGATAGAACGGTACGGATACATACCCACCCATCATAATCGCCAAATCTGCTAATATCCAATGGTAACAATTTTTGGAGGAGATGCCAATATGATCCCCTTTTTTCAAACCCATTGCTCTCAGCGCAGAGGTCATTTTCCGAGCTTCTTGGCCTGCTTCGGCGTAGGTTAAACTTTTCCAATTTTCGCCTTGAGGTTGGCGAAGAAAAGTATTATTTGGGGTACTCTTCTCCCAATGAAAAAAACATTCATTAAGTGTTTTTAGATTTTCGTATAGTTTTGACATAATTTTTTAATTTTGTCAAAAGATACGAAAACACTAATAAAATTAGGCATGATCGGGATACTTTTCGATCAAACCAAATTGCCACAAGTGAAATCGGTAGTGATTATGATTGAACAATTCTAATTGATCAAAGTCCAGTTCGCCAAAGAATTTATTATAGCATTTAAAATCTGGATGAGCTTCAAAATGAGTGTAAAATCTTTCCACCGCCACGCCAACTTGCTCGATAGCTTTTTCTAAATTTTCATATTTCAATTCAGGCAAATCTGCTTTAGTTTTATCGCTTGGACGATGCTGAAGAGTGGCTCCTTTTTCAACAAATTTTTGAAACCCGAGTTGTCCTTTCGTGGGTGGATTTTCTACTTCTCCTACTCTTTTGGTACAGCCTTTTAAGGTCAATGAAAGATGTTCCGCCATGTGCTGAGCGGTCATTAAACCAAATGCTGGTTCGGTGTCAGCTTTTAAATTTTTCAAAAGATTCATGACCTCTTTGGTCAAAAAGTTTTTTTTGCTTTGTGTATCATTCATCGTCGAAAATATTTTTTTGGAAAAAATTCTAGTAGATGCAATTCATTCTGGTTGCCCAATCCTGTGGATTATAAAAAACGCACACCTGAAAAACCGTGGTGCTGAGCAACCATAAGGGATTGCCCTTATGGTGAATATTAATTATAAAAACTAAGATGAAAAGGTAAAAAATCTATTCTGAAGAATGAATTTTTTATAGGGAAAACTATAATAGAGAAAAGCTTAATTATAAGAGTTTAATTAACTAATTTTTCCAAAAAAAAAGATGAAGACAATCGCTCCACCTTTTTTTTTACAATATTTTTTTTTACTACCGTAGAGACAAGGCATGCATTATCTCTACCTGACGATAGCATTACCTTTTCTTTTTAGTCGTCTTTTTTGCAGCCTTTTTAGGTGCAGCTGATTTTGCTTTTGCCACAGGTTTCGCAGCAGGTTTCGCAGCAGCTTTCTTTGCCGCAGCTTTTTCTTTAGCAACTTTCTTTGCAGCTGATAATTCTCCTCTTGGAATTACATTTATTTTTCCTTCCTCTCCATAAAATTCTTTCGACATCTTATTATATGCATCCGCAGCTTCTACAGCTGTGTCAAACATACCGATGTGAATTGATTTTCCTTTATTAGAAATCACCGCACGGAATCTTGTACTTTCTTTGTAAACACCAGTAAATCCAGCTTTACTACTAGATTTTCTTTGGCGACTTGCAGTCGAACGAGATCGAAATGCTAAGTTCTCAATTCGACAATCTAATTTATTCCCATTCAATGCACCAACTAATCCTTTACCTTTAGTTTTTCCTTTCTTGATAAATTTTTCAGCAATCAATTTATGCAGGTAAATTGTTTCTGTTTTGTAACCACCTTTTTTCTCTTTTTGTGTTCTTTGAAAAACGGCACACCCACTAGAGTGCTTTCTAAGTCTGGTGATAATATCAAGACCACTTAGATACTTATCAGTTGTTAAAAACTGGTGTCCTTTGTCATCAAGAATAACTTTTTCGCTGGAGTTTCGAAGGTTGATTTTATGAGCCAATTTATAGAATTTTAAAAAATTAAGAAAAAAATGAAAAACTGATAACAATATAATTACAAATTAAATCTACCATAATTTCATTGCACTTTTTTAGTTATTATTTTAAAAAACGAAAATGTAATTGTTTTGTTACAAAAACTAATTTGTTTTTATTTTTTAAAATCCTACTTATTAAGAAAAACAGAAGGAAAAATGTTTATTCATTGTTATAAAGTAAAGTTAAAAATTATTTTCAACAAAAAAATAAATTCCTACTTTTGTTTTTCTCAAAATGAAAATATATTGTTACGTCAATGAATTCAATACATAACAACGTAAATGTAAATTGAGTCTAAAAGAATAACAATATATTTCCAAAAACATTTTTTCTCAAAAAAAACAAAATATACCTAGTTTAATTTAACTTTGGTTTTCGAAATAAATTCTAAAACTTCCAACTCTAGATGAACTCTAATTTTTCAAAAAAACAAAAATTATTTATCCGTAGAGCATTTGATTTAGCTCGACTAGCAGAAGGTTCGGCCGTGCCCAATCCGATGGTTGGAGCAGTCATTGTTTTTCAAAATAGAATTATTGGAGAAGGATATTTTAAAGGTTTTGGTCAGCCTCATGCGGAGGTCAATGCAGTCGCTAGTGTGAAAGAGAATGATCGACAACATTTAACCCAATCTGAAATTTATGTCTCTCTTGAGCCTTGTAATTTTTTTGGAAAAACGCCTCCTTGCACTTCGTTGATTTTAAAATCAAAAATTCCAAAAGTGATTATTTCTGCGATTGATCAGACGCCACAAGTTTCTGGAAATGGAATTGATTTATTGCGACAAAATGGCGTGAAAGTCCTCACCGGAATTTTAGAAAAAGAAGGAAATGAATTAGTCAAATATCGAACAAATCATGTGGAACGAGACTCCCCCTTTGTTATTTTAAAATACGCAAAATCCAAAGATGGATTTATTGGACAAAAAAATAAAAGTGTTTGGATCACCAATCATTTTTCCAAAACCTTAGTTCATAAATGGCGAAGTGAAATTAATGCCATCATGATCGGAACAAATACTGCTCGGCAAGACAATCCAAAATTGACCACTAGATTATATTTTGGAAAAAATCCTTTGCGAATTGTTTTGGATCGAAAAAATGAATTGCCAGAAGATCTCCATATTTTTTCAGATGGATTACCGACTTGGCAAATTACTGAAAATCTCTCTCGTACCTTTTCCCAAAAAAACATTACCCAAGTTAAAATTCCTTTTGATAATTTTTTACTAAAAAATCTTTTGAAAAAACTGCACCAAGAAAAAATTGGGACGCTGCTAGTCGAAGGTGGTGCTCAACTATTACAATCCTTTATCGATCTAGACTTATGGCAAGAAGCTCGAATTTTTGAAGGAAATAAATTTTTGAAAAAAGGAATCCTTGCCCCTCGATTTCCCGTTTCACCAAGTGAAGAATTTGAGATTAAAAATGACATTTTAAGAATTTTCCATAATCCTTAAAAATCGAGAAATCAAAAACGGTTCTATTTTTTCCAAAGTCATAAAAAGAATAGTTCAAGCTATTGATTACCAGCTAATTAGATTATAAATTGCGTATAATTTAAAAGGCGTACTCCTTCCCTATAAAATTAGGATTTTCAGGCAAAAAAAATTATTTTTACGATTGCTAATTCTGCACGATTCAATCCATTAATATTTATATTTCCTATTGTGATTTCAATTTTTTAATGTTGGAAAATTATTATTTTTTTCTTCCAACCTTAACTCTAGAAATCGTTCAATAATAAATTGATATTCTTGGTTATTGCTTCTGCCCCTATTTTTCAAAATAAACTCATCTATTACGGACACGTACTTTCAAAGTAAAAATTAGAAATAAAACAAACACCCCAATAATATTAATGTACTATTCCTTATTATTAGAAAAACGATAAAATGGATATTCAATACTTTTTTAACGTAATCAAAAAGCGAAAGTGGCTCATCATTATTCCGATGTTAATTACTGCTTTGACTACTTATTATTTTGTTGACAAACAGCCTGAAGTGTTTGATGCTAAAGCTTCTATTCCAACTGGGATTGTAGAGTTTACGGGGATTAACATGAATGAAAATAGTCCGTTTATTCAAAAGATGCAGGTAGATATTAGCTTTGCCAATTTGATTAGTTTTATCACTACCAATAAAACGACTCGGTTCTTGAGTTATGAATTATTAGTTCATGATATCTTAGCAGATTCGACTAGTACTGATCCTCCCTTTAAAAAAATAAAACCAAGTGATCTTGGTTATTCCCAAACAGATTTGGAAGCACTTGCTGGAGTTTTGCAAGATCGAATTGATACATTGAATAGCGCATTGGACCTCGAATCGGATCGAATTTATAGAAAAGTGGCCAAGGCTTATAAGTATGATGTTAGTTATTTACTTAAAGAAAAATTCTTTGTAAAAAGAGATGGAGAAACCGATGCCTTGGAAATTAAGTATGTTGATGAAAATCCTATAGCTTGCTCCTTTTCAGTAAATCAATTTTGCAAAATTCTCAAACCTTATCATCAATTAGCTCAAAGTAAAGGAGATTTAGAAACCTATTACAAATTTGATCAATTAGCCAAAACCAGAGGTAATACCCTTCGAGGTCTTGAAAAAGAATTAGAAAATTATAAATCAGGAAAAGGGATTTTGAACATTGGAGTTCAATCAGAAGAGACGCTTAATCAAATTGCCAATCTGGAAGCTGAATTGGAAAAAGCGAATAGAGCCGTATCTGCGAACAGAACTATTATCAAAAATCTGGGATCTTACCTTAATGACAATGATCGATATAAATTAGAAACAAGATCTGGCAATATCTTGAGTAGTAAAGCTATCGTGAACCTTGATGCAAGAATAAATAAATTGACCGATGAGTATATTTCTTCTGGTCAAAAAAACACTAATCTCAAACGTCAAATTGAATTAGCAAAAGTTGCCAGAAATCAAACAATCAAACGAATTGCCAAAGATCAAAGTAAAGATGATCCTGGAACAATGGATCAAGATGATCAATTTCTTTCTAAGCGAGTGACTGCTGAATCTGAATTGACTATAGCTCAAGAAACTATCCGATCCGTCAATAATGAATTGGATAAATTGAGAGGACAAAGAAATTCCTACATTAATGCGGAAGCTTACACTAAAAGCTTAGACGATCAAATTGAAATTGAAAGAAAAAAATATAGGCTTACGGTGGACCGAGTGAATGAATCTGAGTTTAAAACCATCTCCTCTTCCTTTAAATTGGAACCTTTGGACTGGGCGAATACGCCAGAAGATCCTATTCCCGATAACAAATATTTGATGGCAGGATTTGCCAGTTTAGTTACTGGTTCATTGGCGACCGTGCTTTTATTCTTGTTGGCATTGTTTGATTTGAGTTTGAATACACCAAGTCAGTTTAGCAAATTTACCAATCTGAATTTGTTAGGTTCATTAAATAAAGTAAAAAATAGTAACCTTGATTTAAAACAATTATTTGCTTCTTTTTCTACCAATGCTAACTTGGAAAACTTTAAGGAATCGCTCAGAAAATTGCGATATGTATTTGAAGAATCGAATGCTTCGACCTTCCTAATTACCAGTACAAAAGAAGGAGAAGGGAAAACATTTTTGATTCTGACCTTGGCTTACGTGTTGACTTTAAAGAATAAAAAAATCCTTTTGATTGATACTAACTTTAAGAATAACACTTTGACAAAAATGTCTAATGAAAAGATTCAAGACAACCTTTTACATACTCGTTTGATCGGTGAAAATAATTTAGCAGATCAATTTGAAGCAAAAAAAATTAAGAATATGTCCAATTTGGACAATGTTGATATTATTGGAAATAGAGGAACGAGTCACTCCCCCTCTGAGTTTTTTGCTGGGCGAGATTTCCAAAACTTCATCAACGATTTGAAAGATAATTATGACTACATTTTTATGGAAGGCGCTTCACTCAACAAATATTCTGATACTCGTGAGTTGGTGAAATTTGCTGATAAAGTTGTTGCCGTCTTCTCTGCTGAGTCAGAAATCAAAGATGTAGATAAAGAATCAATCGATCATTTATTGAGCACAGAAGATAAATTCCTCGGTTCGATTTTGAATAAGATTGATATTAAAAATATGAATTAACGTATTTGGAGTGAGGGGTTATAAATGATGAGTGATGAGTTTTTTTTGCTCGCTCATCACTCATCGCTCATAACTCATCACTAACAAACACATGAACAAAGGGGAAAAATCTTATTGGATCAAGTCGGGAAGTTATTCTGTATTGGAACGAGTTTTCGGTCAATTTATCGGCTTTGGCAATATGTTCTTACTATTACGGGCTGTCTCTAAAGAGGAATTTGGTTTATGGATTCAGTTTTTAATTCTTGCTGCAGTTATTGAAGTCAGTAGAACAGGACTTATTCAAAACGGACTTATTCGATATCTCGCAACTTCTCCAGAAGAGGAAAAACCAAAAATTAATACGGCCTCGTTATTCAATGCATTGGTACTCACCTTTATAGTAATCATGCTTATTTTTACGATAGTACAACCCATTACTTCTTATTTTTATCCTGAATATCCTGAGCTGGTTCAAATGTTTTACTATTATAATTTGACGACCATCGTGTTACTTCCTTTTTTACAATTCAATTATATTTTACAAGCTCATCTTGATTTCAAAGGGTTCTTTTGGTCTAGTTTAACTTACAAGGGAACGTTATTTATTTATATATTTTACAAATATTGGAATGGAATAACAATTGATATTTTTGAAATGTCCTTGTTCTTGATCTTTGCAGCGAGTGCTGCAAGTATAGTTGGATTTTTTTTTGCGAGAAAACATTTAGCATTTTCCAAAACCATAGACTGGAAGTGGGTAAAGGAATTATTCCATTTTGGGAAATTCACTTTTGGCTCCAATCTAAGTACCATAGTTTATAAGTTTACCGATCGAACGATGCTTGGAACGATGGTTGGAGTTGACGCTATCTCAATATACGAAGTAGCGATTCGAATCACTAACTTGGTGGATATTCCTGCCATTTCAATAGCAACCGTGGTCTTTCCTCAAAATGCTAAAAACTCTCTTAGCCAGGGAAAGGAAGGTGTTCGAGAAATGTACGAAAAATCAGTTGCAGCTATCCTTGGATTGATTATTCCAGCAATGATTTTCATTTATTTGTTTGCTGAAATAGTAGTGGTTATTTTAGGAAAAGAAGAATATTTGGAATCCGTTCCAATTTTAAGAGTGACTATTTTCTTTGCGTTATTTGTTCCTTTTGCGTTGCAGTTTGGAACCATCTTGGATTCGATCGGTAAGCCCAAAATCAATTTCCGATTCGTTGTTTTAGGATTAATTTTGAATATCATTTTCAGCTATCTATTGATCAAAGAGTATGGAATTATGGGGGCAGTTTACGGAACACTTTTAACCTATTCGGTGATGTTCATTATTCAGATGTCGTTCTTTTATAAATGGTATGGTGTTCGACCTTGGCGACCAATTGCTTTGATTCCTTGGTTTTATAAAAATCTCTACACGACTGTTTTAAGTTTTATCAAGAAAAAATAAAATACAGAATACTTCAAGATAAGTGGTTAACCATTTACCGTTAAAAATTCACCATTAAAAATTCACCGTTAAAAACCGATGCGAAAAGATATTGACATAATTTACTTCACCCTTTTCCCTTGGGATCATCCCTACTCTTCTGTTTCGTTTTCTTTTTCCAAAGAATTCATCAAAAACAATCGGGTGTTTTATATCAATCCTCCGTACTCTTATCGAGACTTTGCGACTCGGTTTGGAGATGAATTCACGAAGGAAAGAAAGTCAGATTTGATCAGGCATCGGATGCGTTACGAGCATCCTCCTCAATTGGAGAACTCGCCTAACAAAGACAATTTTTTAGCGGCTTTACCCCCGATGGTTCCTCCAATTAATTTTTTGAGTCCGGGAGGAATTTATAATAAAATGCGCGCTCGAAATAATCGGAAAGTTTTGGACACCATCAAAAAAGTAATCAAGGATAATAATATCAAAGATTACATCTTTATGAATTGCTACAACCCATTTTATGCGGGTTATTTACCGAAGAATGAATTTAGTCCGTTGCTAAATATTTACCAATGCATCGATGATATTTCTCAAAATGATTATACTGCTAAGCATGGTTTTGATCTTGAAAGAAATGCGGTGCAAAATGCAGATGTGACCATCGTTACTTCTCGCGAGTTAAAAAATATTTGGAAAAAAGATGCGAACGAAATTCATATCGTGCACAATGCGGCGGACATTGATATTTTTGAAAAAACACTGAAAGAGAAATTTGACAAGCCTGCAGAGATCAAAAGTGTTGACACAGAAATAATTGGCTTCGTTGGAAACTTGGATGATTTGCGCATGAATTATCCTTTGATAAAAAAAATTGCAGAAGTTCATGCTGATAAAACTTTGTTGCTCGTCGGACCAATTAATAATACTGAAGTCTATGAATTAGGGATGGACAAAATGCCTAACATTATATTTACGGGAAGCAAAGATATTCGAAGTTTACCACCCTATCTACAAAATATGGATGTGGTAATTATTCCATTTTTGCTGAATACTTTGACCAAAAGTATTTATCCGTTAAAAATAAATGAGTACCTCGCAGCAGGCCGAGCAGTCATCGCTACCAACTTCTCAGAGGACATTCGAACATTTAAAGATGTGATTCATATTGCTGAAAGTGAAAATCAATTCGTAAATTTGATCGACCAAGCCATCGAAGAGCAAACACCAGAAAAAATCCAACAATGTGTTGACGTTGCGAACTCCAATACTTGGGAAGCAAGAGTTAAACAAGTTTGGGAAATTGTTGAAAATAAAATTTGAAATTAGTGATAAGGAATGGAGTGATTAATTTTGACGAAAAGGACTTATCACTTCTAACTCATCACTAATTTTACCAAAAAAAAATTAAACATGTTTCAGCCAAGTAAAGAAGATCGAGAAAAATACGGGATGACCAAAGCCAATCGAGTATTTGAATTGATGGCTTTAGGAATGGTGTTTTTTGCTTTAGTTGCTTTTTTCTTGAAAATACTTTTATTTTAGCGCAGTGCAACTCTCCGAGTCGTTTCAAAATATTTATTGACGACTCGAAGAACTCGTACTCCGTCGTTTCAATTATTCACCTATTTACGACTCAGAGAGTCGTACTACTTTATCAACCTCTATGAAGAACAAACCTTCCATTATTTTTGAAGATGATGATATTATTGTTTTAAATAAACCTGCTCATTATTTGACCATTCCTGATCGCTTTGTTGCGGAGCGAGCCAACCTAACTACTTTTTTAAAAGATAGATTGGAAGACGTTTTCGTCGTCCATCGTTTGGATAAAGAAACGAGTGGTGTAATTCTTTTTGCAAAAAATGCAGCAGCTCATCGGAATCTGAGTATGCAATTTGAAGCTCGAACGGTAGACAAAATATACCTCGCCTTAGTAGAAGGAAGTGTCCACAAAGAGGAAGGAGAGATCAATCAACCGATTGCTAATAATATGCGAGACAAAGGTCGAATGATCATTGCTAGTAGAGGGAAACCTTCTTTGACGTTATACCAAGTGATCGAGCGATTTAAAAATTATACGCTAGTCGAGGCGAATATTAAAACGGGAAGAACGCACCAAGTTAGAGTTCATTTTGAAGTGATCGGTTATCCTTTAGCCGTTGACTCTTTGTATGGACGAAAGGATGCATTTTTACTTTCAGAAGTGAAAATGAAAAAATATCGCAGAGGTAAAGATGTCATCGAGGAAAAACCTCTCATGAGTCGGACTACCCTGCACGCTGCAAAAGTTACTTTCAATCACCCT
>Ga0115005_10001108_pt1 | contig 21190 bp, 20 predicted proteins | sample ArcOceMetagenome_FD_87163 | JGI IMG/M metagenome (GOLD analysis project Ga0115005, IMG submission 87163) | Marine eukaryotic phytoplankton communities from Arctic Ocean - Arctic Ocean - Greenland ARC118M Metagenome | ecosystem: Environmental > Aquatic > Marine > Oceanic | place: Arctic Ocean...
CCTTTAGAACCTGTTGGGCCAGTGTTACCTAAAGGACCTTGTGGACCTACATCACCTTCAGGCCCCTGAGAACCTGTAGCTCCAGTGGAACCTGTACTACCTTGTGGCCCTGTGTTTCCTGTAGCTCCTGCCTCACCTGAATTACCTTTAGCTGCCATTAGCTGCCATACGGCTGGTTGAGCATAAGGGACAGTCCCAGCAGATGAGTTCTGTAGTGCTGCGTATGACGCACCATCGTATTCAACAGCGTCAAAGGTTTCGTAAGCTGTCGCAGAAGACCATTGGCCTTTCCATGCGATACGTACCTTACCTATATTTAAAGTTGGCATTAGATTGTTACCTCTAGTTCACCATTAGAATTAATTGAGAAATCTTGGTCTGCGGCACTACCGTAATATTCGATAGTGAGCATTCCTGTGCTGGGGTCCATGTGGAAGTTACCGAAAGCAAGTCCTAATGAAGTAGGTCCCATTGAACCTGTCGGTCCTTTAGAACCTGTCGGTCCTAATGTGCCTTGGTTACCAACAGGTCCTTTGTTACCAAAGTCGCCTTGGATTCCTTGGGGACCTTTAGGGCCTAGGGGTCCTGTGGAACCTGTGGGTCCTTGAGAACCAGTAGAGCCTCGTGGACCATCGTTACCTACTGGACCTTTAGAACCTGTGGAACCTGTCGAACCTTTAGAACCAGCAGGACCGACAGGGCCTAATGGACCATCGTCACCTGTGGCTCCTTTAGCGCCTGTATCTCCTGTAGCTCCTGTAGGACCTTGGGAGCCTGTAGCTCCTGTAGGACCAGTGTTACCGAGAGGTCCTTGGCTACCTGTGTCACCTTTTTTTCCTGTAGGGCCTTGAGAACCTGTGGGACCTAGGGGTCCATCACCACCAACAGAGCCTTTTGGCCCTGTACCACCAGTTGGTCCTTGTGTACCAGCATCGCCAGTTGGGCCGAGGGGGCCAGCATCACCTTTTGGACCTTGTACGCCTGTAGCTCCTGTGGGTCCCATGACCCCAGCGTTACCTTTTGGACCTAGTGGACCAGCCCCACCCTTGGGACCTTGTGAGCCAGTATTACCTGTGGAACCCAAAGGCCCTTCGTCACCAACAACACCTTGCAGACCTTTAGGGCCAACGGGTCCTGCTGTACCACGGGGGCCTTGCAGACCAGTTATGCCTTGGTCGCCCATTGCACCCGTATTACCTAACTCTCCTTGAATACCCCGTGGTCCTTCAGGGCCTATAACACCTTGAGGACCATTTGGGCCTTGAGGACCTGTGCTACCAGACAGCCCCGTTCCACCAGTTGGGCCTTGCGGTCCTTCAGATAGTGAGAAAGTTAGCTTTCCAGAGTTAGGGTCATACGCCACAGAACCCTCAGTTCCGTAGGGCAGTGAAGTCATATGAGTTGTTAATGAATAAAGCTCATCACGTATCTGAGTAACGTCACTGGCTTTGATGACGACAGTGTTGTGCTTTTCGAGTACGTCTTTATATTTTGCAGCAACACCTACATCAATTTTGTCAACGTAAGCTTTCGTGGCTGCATCCTGTGCATTTACAGGGTCAGTTACGTTCTTAATAACTCGACCCTGTGCATTAAACTTACCATCTGTTGCTTTGCCTATAGAAGCATTAGCAATGTCTAGGGCTTCCTGAGTCGCCTGAAAGACCTGAATGTTTGAGTTATCAAGGTCAGATTCAGTAAGAATAGCACCATTTCTAAAGTCTACTGCACGACTTGTAATAGACGTGGTACGCGCAAGACGCACAATGTCACCACGCGGGGGTGCGGGAGATAAAGAAATGGTATTTTCCGATGTAAAAGTAAATGGTTTGGACGTACCACCTACAAAGACCTCAACATCTGCTTGCTGTGTGAAAGTAAACGGGATGGAGAAGGTAGTCGTACTACCATCTGAGGTGTATTCTATATAGCTAAAAGCCATTGTCATTAATCTCCTAATTCTGCGGCAATAGCGTTTAAACCTGCCTTTGTATATGCCTGATTCACTATTGGAAGCATGTGTATAACTGATCTGTATTCTTGTTCTGTCATTTTCCCTTCAGAGAACATTCCGTGTGCCATGTGTCCTAGTCCGTCAAGATAACCAGCTATAGGATTAGATACGAAGCCTGACCCAAAGCCTCTTTCGGCCTTATCATATACTTCAGCAGCCATGCCTATGACACCAAAAGCTCCCGTATAACCAACTACGTTTTGAACTATACTTAATGGGTCTAAGTGTTTTTCTAGGTATTCTTTTTGATCTGAACGGCCTACTGAAGACATTTGTGTACGCGCAGTAGTCACAAGACCTGCTAAAAGCATTTGACCCATAACAACATAAGCAGCTTCAACACCCATACCGTTCAAAGCCCTTCGATTCATACGGGCAAACTGCTGCTCTTGAGAGGCCACCGCGAAGCTTAAAAACTGACCAATAGTAGAACCTATCTGTCCTCTTAAAACGCTGTTAGTAGCTCCTACGTCAGTCTCTTGTATGTTGTTACGAACCTCTATAGACACATGATTAGTAAAGGCATCTTGAGCCTCCACATCGTCCCATTTGTCATAGCCCATAACCCGCTTACCATCACCGTGTCTTTTGATCTGCACTTGGATTTGGTCGTACATAGCATCTGTGATACCTGTGTCCTGACGCATGGCTTTAGGTATGTCACCGTCTATCCATTTCTGACGCATTACAGCAGCGTTAAACCTCTGAAGAAGGTCTGTCAATGGGGTAAGCCCTGAGATAACACCCTGAACTTGCCTAGCTTTTTGCCACCAAGGGTCCATGTGTTCAACCATGCCGCCAATCTCATCTATACGCGTTGATGACGAACCCGTTAAACCGTGAGTACCTAAGCCTGTAGCATCAAGAAGGTTCTGCATATCATTGTTAGATACTTCGCCATTACGTGCAGCCTTTAGCCAATCTTTATATTGTGGTGCAACTTTAAAGATAACCCCAAGACCTCCATAAGCAATGACGTTTGCAGTCTCAATGACGCTCATCATTCCAAAGTATCCTGAGTAGGCTAGGTAGGTTAAGTTACGGCCCATCTGTAAGCCTTTAGCCTTGTTCGCTTTTAAACCTAAAGACGTGTCCTCTATTAACTCAGAACCTTGAAGACCCTTAATAAGCTGGCGTATGATTTTAATATCATCTTTTGTTTTAAGAGGGTCTATACCGTTGTCTGCGCCCCATTTATCAATCTTTTTAATGGCATCTTCCATAGTGTCCATACCGTCACCGTCAATACCATTTCTGGCAAAACCAATGTGTCGGCCTGACTTAAAAGCATAGCTTTGAACTATGTCGGACATATTATTATTAAGCATTTCACTGATAGACATAGTTAAACCATCAACAGTAAATTTAGTTTCGTAGTCCATATCAAGACGTTGGCGCATGTTGGTATCAGGCACCCTAGAGTTGCCTTTACTACTGGACATTTTTGAAGCCATGCCTGAATCAATCTCAGCTTCAGTCATACCTTCGTCTACAAGAAACTTACGTAATGCTGTGCTGTCATCAAGTATGTCTTCTAGTCTGTTCGCTGTAACACCAGTGTCTAAAGAAGATACCTTTTGAATAAACAAGCGACTAAGGCGCACAGAGAAAGCTAAATCCCACCCGTTTTTAGCAGCTATGGATTGACCAAAAATCTTACTGACTTTGGTTCCTCCATGTTCCTTTACTACGGCCCGCAATCTAGCAGAGTCCCAATCGGTTGGAACGTAGTTGCGGTCATACTGTATTTCTTTAGCACCTATAACTCTGTAACGCTTTTTCTGACTTAAAATGTCTTTGAATACTTCACGTGCGTTGTCTGCGGCTAACTGAATTTCTTTAGGAGAATCAGCATATACGGAGTCATTACGGACTGCCCTAGTCACTAATCCTTCAAATTCTTCATGCGCCTTTATGCTAAGACGACCGTACTTAGTGGTTTGCCGCCATTTCTGGAAGTTCGGTCTGTGAACCCTCGCTAACTTAGCCCTAGCACTACGTGTAATACGTGTCTGAATACTTGAAGTAGATTGTATGTTCGTGCTGGACTTATTGTTTACCCTATTGTCTTGTACTAAGATTCGGCTTATGTTTCGTACAAGTGGGTTATCAGAACCACGTAAGGCAGCACCTTCAGATAGCAACTTGCTTATCCAGTTAGTGCCGATAATAGTTTTACCTTGTTCTGGTGCGTCAATTTCATCAATACGTTGGGGTGCGTGTATAGGCTGTGGGGCTTCTAAAGACATTTGAATATCAGGGTTGTTAAGATCACCTCCTGCTAACACAGTAGCGGCTTTTTCGTGTTCTCTTAAGTCATCTGCATGTTTTGCATATCTATGTACAAAGGAACCCATACCGCCTGCAAACCCTGCTGAAAAAGCAGTATCTACAAGCACATCATTTATTGTGTAATCAGGTAAAACATTACTGGCATAAAGACTCTCTAAGCCTCCTTGTGCGCCATACACTACTCCCATTTTACCTACTGTACGTATCCTAGTGGTGCCTGTGGTTGCTTTGCTCACGGCATTAGCTAAAGTGCCTATACCTTTACTCACGTTACCTAGTCCCTTAGCTCCTGATAACCAACCGCCCGCGAGAGGTATTGCAGCCAGTGCTGCGTTTTCTTCGGTCAGCATACCAGCACCAAACATTGCCACTATTGTTAGAGCAGGGGAATCACCAAAATTCTCAGCCATTATTTTCTGGTTGTTCTGAGTCTGCGTTACTTGCTCCATCATCTGCTTTAAAGACCCCTCTGATTCTGCTCCAAACATATAATCGTGGAACTGTTCAGGGGTGTCATCAAAGTAGGTTTTCATCACTCTGTCATCAAACCTAAACTCAGGGTCGTACTCATTATCTACAGCCATTTGACGTGCGGCTATTTCAACTAATGAAGCCCCTTCTTCTCTAAAGGCTCCAAAAGAGTCTGTGACCCCAAAGTCATCAGGTTTATCTATAAAGGCATTAACATTGGGGTCAAATACCTTACCGTTCTCTGTGGCTTGTCTCATAACCATTGAGGGGTCTTTAGGTGCCACTGAGTCTGAAGTAAAGACCGAAGTAAATTCTTCTGTTGTTTCCATTGTTTAAATTCCTTATTGACTTGCCTGACGTTTGTTAGCTTCTAGTTGTTTGGTATCTCTTTCTTGTCTAGCGTTCAAACCATTAAACGTGTCTAAATGGAGGGGTAAGGTATTGGGTATGGTCATACCACGTGAGTCAGTAATCCAAAATGTCTTACCTCTTCCACTATAGCGAAGAGAAAGCTGGGTAGGGTCTAAAGCACCCATACCAATAGTTGCTGCTTGAATTTCAAAATAAGCTTGTGCATCTTCTTGGAATGTAGAACTTTCAATATCTTCACCTCCACCCATAAATACCAACTTCCCATTTACTACTGAGTGGTCACTTACGATTTCCTTGGCGTACTCATCTATAAATTCTTTAGGGTTCATTCCTGTCATTCTGGCAATAACTTTGCCGTACTGAACTATCTTATCTGAGAGTAAGGATTTATCTTCTTCTCCAGTAACTATGTCACCCCACCCGAAAGTATCTAATTCATCCATGACTTCTATAGAAAACTTTTGAAGGTCTGCTGAACTCGCTTTGGATTCTAAATAATCTGGAGAACCTATAGCGGTTAAAGCCTCTACTTCGTTATTTTCCCCATACATAGTCATCACTCGCCAATCTGCAAATTGTGCGCGTTGGTTAGGGTCTGTAAGGTACTTACGAAACATTTGAGGATTACCAGCATGAAGCTGTTTTAGAAGCTTGAATTTATTCATAGTGGTTTTGAAGGTAGGGGAGGCTGGTAAGAAGTCACCAGTGCCTAAGAAATCAAACGCCTTTCCCGCCATTGCTTTCCAACGTGTGTTGATAACATCAACTTTAGAATAAATGCCTATTTCAGCCGCTAACTTTTGTTCATCCGTTCCGTCAGGTAGTTTGGTATTAACTATTTCTGTAATAGCTAGTTGAGTGGCCTTGTCTATTTCATCTTTAGAAAGGGTCTGCTGTTTGCCGTTTTGATCTACGTAAGAACCAGCCGATAGATTAAATACCCCTGTAATTCTACTAGCCACCGCAGAAGCCATAGCACCGTTTTTACGGACACCAGCTTGTCTTAAAGCACTCGCTGTGCCGTTTCGCCTAATGAGTGCCATTCTTCGTTCGCGGGATATGTCACCTGACGCTTCACGTTTTGATAACCCAATTAAATCTTCATCAGTAAACTCCCCTGCATCTGCTATAGCACCAACATCTAAAAGATAATCTGTAACATTTACTGAATTTACTATTGACGCATTAGTCTTAGCCTTTTCAATTAATCCTAAAACCTTGTTACGATAATCAGGGCCACCATTACCAGCTTTAATGAGGTAGTCACCAATGACTGTATCCATGAACTCTTCACCACGTCTTTCTTGCTCTTTGAGCCAAAAGTTTTGTAGGTCAGTGTTGGAGAACCCATACTTATCTTTTAAAATAGCTTCCATATCAGCCGCATGAGAACTAAAGAGAATCCCAGCTTCTTCGTTTAACTGCTCCTTTGTTAGACCGTTAGGTGTAAATGCAGTCGAACCGTCTGAATTAAACTTGTAAGTAGCTGTAGCATCATTAATAAATATATCTGTAGTGGCAGAACCAAAAACCGCGCCCGAATCACGTAGGTCTTGTCTTTGATAAAAAGTAGACGTAGAGGCACTAGACGCTTTTGAAGACTGACGCATAGAGTTAGCTAGAATACCCTTAAGGTCTTCGTCATCTACTTGGTCTAAGCTACCAAGAAATAACTTCTGATATTCAGGAGTTTCTAAAGTCTCTTCGTGAGTCATACGGGCAAACTTCTCTTGCGACATTAAGGATTTAAAGCCTATGCCAAATGAGTTCTGTGCCGCTTGTTTTTTACTCGCTTGAATCATATCAAGCTTGCGTTCTTTCTTTTCCTCTACACGTTGCACATTACCTGTAACGCTGTCTAAAGCCTTACTAATCTGGTCGTTACGCGCTGGACGTACAAAGGTGTCAACAGTTGACGCTTGGGGAGTGAGGCGCACCTGACTTTTTTGGTATGGGGTTTGTACTCTATTAGTAGCCACGGCTATAATTCCTTTTTATCTTGAAGCTCTATGCCCAAGAGGTTTCTTTTTGAAAGGGTTCTTTAACCCCTTAAAATAACTTGGGTTGCTTTCGTATGCGTCACCACCAATCTGTAAGGCAGTTCCAGCAAAGCTTGGGTACGGGACTGAGTTAATACGGGACTGTCTTCCAGTTTCCGCACCTTTCTTCTGTTCTGCTATCTGAGCTTTAGTAGCTCCAAGGTTAGAGTCGGCCTTAGTATCATCAAATAAATTCTGACGTAATATGTCGGACATAAGGGCATCTACAGATAAACCAGATACGCCTGACTCACCTGAAGCTGTCCTAGCTTTAGACGTGTCCCTCATTGTTTGTATATCAGCTTCCATCCCACGTTGGGACTCTGCTTCTTCTTCTTGGCGTTGTCTTAAGTTAAGCTGTCGAGCATCATTGAGATAAGAAGCGTTAGCGTTCTCTTCATTACGTTGGGCTTGCTGCTGCTGTTCTGCCGCGCCTGCAATACTTGTCATAGCACCAATAATTGTTGCTGCGTCACACATTTTGATTAATCCTTACGAACTCATAAAAAGGAACACCCCCCACGCCAAACGTGGGTATTAACTGTACAAAGGAAAAGCCAATGTGGTTTAGCCACCTGATAGACACCTTGTTTCTAGCATCTACATAGTTAACGAGTAGGGGGTATTGGTGATTTACTTCTTTGACCCATTCCACTGACTGTGTAAGTAGGTCTTTCTTGATCTGTGGAATCTTGTCAGAACCTAGCATCCAAGGAGAACCTATAAGGTCATCAACACGGGCGCACCCAAACATTCCGATTAGCTCACCATTGTGGATAATAGATTGAGCGTTAGATATGTCGAAGCCTCTTTGGAGTGCTTCAAGAGGCGTTACACCGTTAGATGCTTTTATCTCTAACACGTCTGCCTCCCGCATTTTTGCAGCAAGCACAGACACGTCTTCCTGTATGGAATCACGATAATGGGCCATTGGTTAAATCCTTTGTGTTCTATTAATTAAGAAACCTTCATACTCAGCACTTTGGAACACACAGGGTAAGTAACTGTCTGAAGTAACAACGATGTGAGCGTACTTAGAGTTAGTCATAACAGATAACCTAAAGCTTCCTGAAGCAAGATTAGCTTGACCTAGTATGTTACTTAGTGCGCCTACGACCCTGCCATTAAACACATGGGTTTGTGTGTCTCTAGCTTTGGGAGTGCTTTCGACTTTAAAGTATGCTGTGTCGCTATATACAATGTAAAATGTGCGTAGCTGGAGCTTGCCAGTTGTGATAGCTTTGTTATCTTGCTTTAAGACTTGTTCACTAAACTGATACTTAAAGGTGTAAGGTACACCTGAGTAGATAATAGCACCGCCATTTATATCTGATATAGCTTCTGCTTTACTTCTCAAAGTTCCTGTAGTGTTCACAAAGAGTGATGAAGCGTTTGTATAAGGTAATGTACTGCTAGTCATCTTATAACGTCTATCTAGGTGTAAGGCACCACCACCATAGTTAGTTCTGTTTGAGGTATAAACCATATCACTACTGGCCTCATCACTGGCAAGACTTAGGTTCTCTAGGAACACACCATCTGAATACTGCATTACCATCTTTATGGTTGAACCGTTAAAGGCTACAGAACTTACCCTTCCTGAAAACTTCCACTCTGACCACGCACTCTGTAGCTTCTCTTCCCCACGCCAGTAATAGCGGTAAACAAATACTGAGTTAGGTCTATCTTCAGTTAGCACTAACAGCATATCTTCGTTGGAAGAGGCCGCTAAACCTCTAATAGTACCTTCTAGGTAATTAGGAATGTGTGCAGATACATCAGCAGCGTCATTAGTTTCTGAAGCTTGCTCTACGTAATACTCACGTATACCTGACCACTTACCTTTAGAAAACCCAAAGAATATATAGCGACCTGCGCCCACTGGTTTAGCTGTGAGGTTTGCTTCAAAGTTAGTGGATACGTCTATATGTACCGTATCAGGTGTTAATAGCTCGGAAGCTGTCAACATAAACTGAGTAAGATCAGAGAATATTAACAAGGACTCGTTAAAAGGAATCGCATGTTTTAAGATAGAGATTTGGTTATTAGACACCGCTACATCTATAGGGTTAGAGTCTAAGGTTGTTAGAACGGTCTTAGGGAAGAAGTTATAGAACTCTCCCGCTTCACTGAAGATTACATTTTCATCTGCAAGGAAACCTAAGCGGTTGCGGTGAAAGAATATGTCATTGATCTTATACCCTATGAAAGAGGGTATTGGGTTAGTGTCTCCATCCCCTGCTTCTCTGTCATCCCACGTTAAAGGGGAAAAGGTAAATGTACCGTCTGTCTCCTTACGGAGTTGGTGGGGCATGGTAAGCTTGTCTATGCGACTCTTAAGAGCCGTACCGTCTGCCGCAAGTTCGCCTACAGTTTCCTTCCATATCAACTCATTGTTTGTGTTATCACCTACAGTAAGGTGGACATAATGGTCGTCTTGCTTCTTTTCGTTACTACCAGCAATCATTATTTTAAAGCCTACTTTACCCTTGCGGGGTAGGTTCTTAAAGTCGATTGTTTGACCTTTAAAGGAGTATAGAAACCTATCTCCCGCACCATCACTTGAGGTGATTGTGAAGTCAGTAGTAGGGTTAGTAACGTATATTACAGAACCAATCTGTTCTTTAGCATACCCTGACGTTAGGTTTAGGTTGTTAAGTAATTGAGTAGCTATGTAGTCAGTGCCTATTTTTGCTGCGTGAGCTGCAACACTACCGTCTGGTGTGGTATACGTGGAGGTCACGGTGCCTACTTTAATAGTGTAGGTTAAGCCATAATCAGCCTGTCTTACGTAAAACATAGCTTCTTTAGGTCTAACAGTAGGCGCGTAAGAGTCCATTAGGACAGTCTTAGCTTTGTTCACGACAAAGGTGGTATCACCTACAGACACAGCACTTACATCAGTATCAAAATCAGCTACACCAGTGAGATAAGTTGGGAGTGACGTAAGAGCGTTGCCGTTTTCGTCATTAACTGTCAGTTCTGTGCCAGCTTGGTTAAACACTTTGACACCTGTGGAACTAAAGATTGCCGTATAGTCCTCAACACTTGAGTATTTAATAGCGTGTAAGAACACGTTTGACGTGGTACTTACCCCAGTTAATTTAGCAATATGTTCAGTACAAGGGCGTTTCTCTAAGCCGCGTGTTACAGAGGATAAACCGTTTTCTTGTATTTCAGCTTGGCTAGCGTGTCTTAGGCTTGGGGGTTGTTGTGATATTCCATTAAGTAAATTAGGAATAGAACCTGAGATTAAAGACATTCGGTTAACCTCTTCGGCTTATAATTGAATAAGTGTCCCAATTATCAAAGATATTGAGGTCTTTAACATCGGACTCATTTTGCATTAGGGATACCCAAGCGGCTTGCTCATCAGCAGTGTTAAAGCTGTGTAGTGCCTCTGAACCGAGGGCGCGATCTTGGAGGACACGCGCTGCCCTGATTGTTGTGTAACGCCTAGCGGTTTCTGGCATATCACCAAAATCAAGGAGAACAACTATATCCACCTCAATAGGTACTGCCATTGAGTAGCTATTCTTAATTCTGTCGTACATCTTCATACCGCGCTGCACTAAGTCCGAACTAGTGGATATACGCAGTGAGGTGGTGTCTACATGCAGACAGTTAGCGGGTAAGTTAATCTCATTATTGGCATCAGGTGTTAACTTAAATGTTAAGTCTGTATTGAACGTCCAGCCTATTGACTGCACAGCACGACTTACGTTGTCTAAAGTCTGTTCTGCAAGACTAGCTTCCACAAGACCAGAGGTTAACGAGTTAACAGGAGATTCGCCAATCGTGGCTAACAAGGTATTAACAGCTTCTAGTTTGGTTGTTGGATTCATTAGCTTTCCTTCTTATAAAAGAAAAAAAAGGGCAGAGAGAAATTAATCTCCCCACCCTTTAGAGTAGGCTGTTACTGTTTACACAGCATTCAACGAAATGGCGCAAGCAGGGCGTAAGATGTTATGACCCATAGCGTACTTAGCTACCATTAACGTACCTTGACGTTCGATCTGATACTCAGACTCGACACCTAAATCTAACAACTTAACTGTTGCTGCGGCATCCTGACTGAAGATTAAACCCCGTAATTTAGAGTAGTCGCCACGATAGGCCGCAGTACGTGCGCTAGTTAACGGCTCAACGTCAGTAGAACTTGAAGTTTGGTCTGTGGCTGGTAGATGATTACTCATCATAATCTTAACGCCACCGACTTGAGGGACGACACCCGCTGCTACAGAACCTTCACCGCCAACATCACGGTTTAACCATGCAGCGTTGGCAACACTGGGAACATTCAATAAAGCGTAATACTGAGAAGGGGGTAGTACACAAACCTTTTCACCGCCTATGTCTTTCTTATCAAACTCTTCAAGAGCCTTATAGATAGCTGCAACGATCTTAGCACCTTCAAGTGCATGGGCTTGTGTAGTACCGATGTTGACGTTAGCGGTATAAATTTCATCATCAAATTTAGTTCCAAAAGCGGCTGTAGCTTTGGTAGCGTTGGTTATGCTTGCAGCTTTCGCAATGATACGCGCTACGTTGCGGTCAGATACGTTAGCTAATGCGCTGCCCGACTCTTTAGAGTAAATGCTACGCACATCATAGTGATTCATAGCTTCGTCAATCTTTGCAATGAATTGAGTGCTAATTAATAAATCATCGACAGTTACAGTGCGTTCGCCCTTCTTGATTTGATCTGCTTCAATCATAGTGCCAGGAATGTGATACTTTGCAGAACCAGTGCCAGTTAGAGGGAAGGATGCAGACTTACCATTAGAAATGGTACGGGTGCGGTGTAGAGGCATGAAGACGTTCTTTTCTTCGTATGCAGTGAGGACTTCACCAGCATATAGCTTAAGGAATAATGAACGATCATCTCCAGAAGCGTTAGTTTGGCCCAAACGTGAGGGTGATTGATGTGGTAATGCCATGTTATATGTACCTAAATGTGTATTAAAAGTGTATTAAAGTTGTTGAGTGTTTCGATGTTCAGACTCAGCTACTTGTCACTTCCTTTCCCATAGAGATTGTCCTCCGCAGAGGGTCAATAGATACTTGGAGCAAGTTAGTTGCATTGTTTTGTTTATTGAAACGAAAAAGCCCACCAGAGGCCGTTTAGTGCTTGGTGGGTGTAAAGGTTGCGGAGACAGAGAACCTACAGGACGTTACTTCTTGATAATTTAGAAGCAACCTGCTGTCGGTATGCAGAGTCAGTGCTGTACCTTGGGTCACGCATTGCTGCGGTCAGTTGGGCAGCAGAATCAAAGACCCCACCTGTTACGGATTTAGTCTCGCCCATGACGAGTGATGGTTCACTCCCGTTAACAGAACGGTACTGTGCTTGTAGACCCTGAATAGCTAGATTTGCTGATTCTATGTTTCCACTGTTTACTGCATTGTTAAAGGCATCAATGGATGCTTCATTTAAACTTTCAGAAGCCCAAGTAACCATATTTTCATACGCTTCTTGGCCTCCTACCTGTTCAAAGGCTTCTTGTTGCATCTGTTCAGCCACCGCCATTTGACCATCTATAAATTGGTCAACCATAGAACGGGGAATACCAGCTTCTATTAAAGAATCGTAAGAAGCTTCAGTTAGTCCACCTAGCTCTGCGAACTCTTGGGATAAGGAATCAAAATCAATACCTTCCTCTTCAAGCCCTTCAACTATGTTTTCTAACTCTTCTTCTTCTAACTCTTCTTCTTCTAACTCTTCTTCTTCGTCTTGAGAGCCTAGCTTCTGTTCTAGGGATTCATAAGCTTGCGCCATATCCTCAACACTGTTGAACTTCTCAGGTAGCCATTCAGGGCGGTCGGACACATCAGGATTCTCAAGACCTTCGGCCTTTTCTAACATATCTAATGTGTGCTGACCGTCTTCAACGGTTTCTTCGTATGTGTTAACTGTATCCATTTTTAACTGTCTCCAAACAGATAATTTATTTAGTCTTTGTTGAGTAAGACTTACCATTGAATTTAAAGGTTTTTTTACCTTCTTCTTTAGCAGCCTTAAAAGCTGTCCCGAAAGACGTTGCTTTCTTACCTGTCTTAGCGTTTAAGTGTCCACGTAGGTCTTTACTACCTGACTTTTTAACGTCATCTTTAGTTGCCGTTGAGTAAGACTTACCATTCCAAGCAAACTTTGACTTACCAGCTTTCCTAGCTGTCCTAAATGCAGTGCCAAAAGAACTTGTTGTAGCTGCTGGCTTCTTAGTTTCTATTTCTTTAAAACCAGAAAATAACTTACCGCCTTTAGGTGGTGCGTCAGCAGAAGCGGCTAATTTCTCCACTGTTACAGCCGCCAGTAGAGGGCTTAACACCCTCCCAAACTTAGCAAACGTACTTAATTTAGAAGCGAGGGTACTGGCTTTACTACCTTTTATAACCGTCTTAGTAGAGCCACCAATGCGTTCACCAGCAGGGCCGACAGTTGATGAGCCTTTAATAATTTTACGCTTAGGTGTCGCTGTCTTAGCTGTCGCTGTCTTATTGCCAGTACCAAACTTAGGGCCACCAGTGCGCCTAACGTCAACTTTAGTCTTCGTAGGGGGCTTACCGCGAGAAGCGTTAACTTTCTTACGTCTGATCTTGGCATTAGTAGAAGGTTTTGATTCAGCACTTAATGTTTTAACTGTCGGCTTCTTAGCCTCTACCTTAGTAGCCTTAACTACGCTAGGTTTAACACGCGAGTCTTTAATAGACTGTAGTAGCTTGCCCTTAACACTGGTTGGTGTGACAGGCTTACTACGCGCACCCTTTCTTAAAGAAGGCTTCAGCTTCTTAGTAGCTACTTTAGGCTTGGGTTTGGGCTTAGTCCGACCATCCTTAAGAGAGCGTGTTAACGCTTTAGTCGCTTTAGGAGTCTCAGGTTTATTACGTAAAGATTTTAAGGACGTAGTTAGTTTGGAAGGTGCTTTTTTTTTAACTGTTGGCTTCTTAGCAGCTACCTTTTTGGTAGTAGGCTTTTTAGCTTCGGGCTTCTTAGCAGCTACCTTTTTGGTAGTAGGCTTTTTAGCTTCAGGCTTCTTAGCAGCTACCTTTTTAGTAGGTGGTTTACCCCTTGTGCTTTTGACCTTAACCTTAGCCTTAACCTCTTCTTTTGCTACGGTCTTACCTTTGCTATTAAACTTAGGTGTTTTCTGTTTTTTCTTAATATCTGCTAGTTGTTTTTCTAAAGCTGTAGCATCAATTTCGGCTTTCTTTTTTGAAGCAATTTCTGCTTCTATCTTAGCAATCAACTGTTCGTCTTCTGTACTAAATGCTAGTGCCATTACTGTTCACCTTGTCCTTGTTTCATCATGCCTTGGGCAATCGGGCCTGTAGCTTTCTCAGCCATAGAAGCCATTAGTTGCTGTTGCTGTTGCTGTCGCGCTTGCTTCTGTTCCTGAGCTTTCTGTTCTGGTGATTTCACCAAGCCAGTAGTATCAATTCCTAAAGACGCTCCAAGTCGATCAATGTAATCGTCTACGTTTAACTCACGTGCAAGCACTTCATTACCCAATGGGGCTAACATCTGAAGTAACTGAGAGAGTTTGTTAAGGTCTTGACCACGGCCTAAAGCTTCCATACCAGTAACGATCTGAGGCTTAAGGGTGTTGTCGGGGAACTTAGGCATCTTGCCGCTTTTCTCCATACGGGAGAGTAGTAGCTTAACTAAGGGGTATTGAAACTCTTGGGAAAGAATTGAATATACCCCACCTAATGCTGCCTCAAGTTCTTGAGCCATATAGCGTACCTCTTCAGCAGTAACACGTTCAGCTTTACGCTGTACTGAGCTATTCATTAGGAATGAAAAGGCCAGCCGTTCAGTAATCTCACGTGCCGTATCCTGTGCTACTCGGAAGTCATTAAACTTCTGAAGTTGTAGTACAGATACATCGTTGGCATCACCTGCTGCTATACCACCATTAGGTGTCTGAGCAATTACTTTTGCTTTAGTAGTACCATTTGGTCGTACCAGAAATAGAACCTTAGCGGCTGCGGCTGAACCTTCGACAATAGCCCTTGTTAGAGTCTCTAGTGAACTTAAGTCACCTATGAACTCTTCAACATAACCACGTCCATAAGATTCACCATCAATACGCACCATACGTAGTGACATAAAGGGTGTTTTATCTAGGGGGAACGAGCCGACAGAGTTAGGTATAACCTGACCCTCAACTTCTTGGTGTACTTCCCACTTCTTACTAATACGCTTAACGCTTGTGTAAAGGTCAACGGACTTGAGTTGTGAGTCGCCTGTTGGTTTGGTCAGTAAATCTTGGACTTCTTTAGGAAGCATAAGAGGACTAACGGTTTCTTTGGTAATAATCTCTAAGACATTACCCATCGCGTCACGTTGACATACGTAACGGTCTAAACGAAATACACGAACACCCCCATCTTTAGGCATGTGGACTAAAACATTACCTGAAACGATAAGTTGCTTTAGAGCCTCAAACACTGGGACACGGATTGCTGTAGCTTCAACTTCTTGCATGGCAGCGCGTTCTATACGTGAGAGTGCTTCTTCTACTTTACCCCTAGCACCTTCTCCACCCGATAGACTTTGAAGGTCAAAGTCATCCATAGTCAAACGGAAGAAAGGAGCATTAGGTGGGAGTAAGGTCATTAATAACTTAGAACTTAGGTTATTAACACCACGCGCACCAATAGATTGAAATGGCGTAGAGTATGTAGATGAACCTGTATGACCTTCGGGGGGCATGAGAGTTGGTATGGTTAATACGGCTGCTTCTCTTGCCCTGCTTAAAAAAGGTGTACGGTCACTTTCGAGTTGTGTATATCGTTTAGCTACTGCTCCTGTGTTTGGTAGCATAGCTAATCATTCTCTTGTGTTATGTAATAATATTTAAGCCGCTAAAACCGCCGCCACTAACAGCAACACCACGGTTTTTATTACGTGTGCTACGTTTACCTTCACGTTGCTTATTCTTTTTAACAGCCAAAAGATTCTTAAGGTTATCTGGTTGGTTAGTTGCTAACGCTGGGCCGCTACTTCCATTAGATGCAGTTGATTGGTTAGAACCTTTAGCTTTTGGTATAGCAAGTTTTGCAGTCTTAGATTCAGCCTTAAAGTTAGCCATAGGTTCTACATTGGAACCTTTAGCATGATCAGAGTAGACCTTCTTAAAGTCTGTGGTTTTGAAAGGGCTAGTGCTATCTTTTCGGTAGTTACCTCCACCTGACTTATGAACCTCACGGCCTTTTTTATTAGCTGCAATTTGTTCACCTTGTACATCACGGCCTTGCTTCTTAGAGCCAAACTCTAATAAGCTTTCTACAGGCTTGTGTACCTCTCCTGTAGAAATTGACTTATAGATTCCAGTAAAGCTTGTATCTTTATCTAAAGAATCTGACTGTCGCCTTGAGAGTTCTTTAAGACCTTTAGAACCCGACTTACCTTCTTTAGCTAGCTTAACTAGCGCAGGGTTAGTCTTAGAGTTTGTAACACCTTTAATAGCATTACCGCTAGAGTCTGTAATATTAGACCTAGCTACGCCAATGCCCTTGGCTTCCTGCTTTGCTGTGAACTTAGCACCCGCCACTTTGTTCTTATTAATAGACTCTTTTGTTGGTATAAAAATGTCTTTTAAAGTTTTTTTCTTAGATGGTTTATCATTGCCTCCCCCCGTAGAAGGTTTACTAGCAGTTGCATCACACATCTAGCCACCTCCCTTTTTACTGTTGGGTATGCTTAAACTAGCCGAACCTGAGCCACCCATGTTTAAGCCTGTGGTGGGTACTTTGTTACGAACGCTACGCTTACCTTTAGACTTACGCTTACGCGCTGCTGAAGGTGTTTGCTCCATATCTGAAAAATCTAAACTAGCGGGAGCTTTAGCAGGGGCAGGTGCCTTTGTTGCAGGTTTAGGTGAACTACCGAATAAACACATTTATGGTCTAATCCTCATTGTTAAAATCGTCTTCGGATAACTCTTTAAGTTTTTTTAAGACACTTCTTTGACCTTGGAGAAACCTAAGTTCTTCTAAGGTAAGATTACCTGTTGGGAGGGTGTCAGGAAATAACTCTTCGAGAGTTGTAAGAAGTCCTTGGGATACACCCAAAGACTTGTTAAGTATGTTTTTCATAAGGGTTTTACTGTAACGGTACGTTAATTCGGAACGCTGTATTTAGCGATAATTACGTCTACTTAATACTCATTCTTCCCTTTCTTCTTTATACATTGACAAGGCTTCTTCAAACCCATCCCACTTAGCTACACCGCATGTTGTCAGACAGGTTAGAAACTCAGAGTCCCGTTCAATCGTCTTAAAGTAATTTTCATCCACTTCAATTAATCTTCCCATATTGTGCCTCGTTGGTATAACTGAATAGCTGTATTTAGATCACAGTCGAAACCTTCCATGATCTCTTCAAACAAAGTAATAAACATCATATAAACCTCACACTAGGTCAACGATTTCACAAGAGTCACCAGAACAAGCTAACGTCTGAGAACTAATCGTAGTATCTTCAATTTCGTAGTCCGATAGCTTTGACCAATCAATAGCCTTGGGCATATTGCCTAAGAACTTCTCATACACTTCCTGAGTACATTGTTGGTAAGGGGCTTGTTGGTAGATGTGTTCAGAGTACGGTAAGAAGCTTACGCCACTCATTTCATCAAAGTTCTTGTAGACATAAGCACCTACCTCTAACCACTCGTCTGCTAAGACGTTAATAGTCACTGAGGGCTTGTGTTCACAATAATGACGTTGATATGCAAGCCAAGTGTCTAGTTGCTGAATAGCCGTTGTGTTCTCTGTAAGAACTGCCTGTTCAGGTGACTTCTGAGGGAAGCTAAACACCACTGTAGTATCAGGTTGATGGGCGCAAGGCTCCCAAGGAATCCCCTGATCTTTCATAAACTGAGTAAGGGGGTCGTTGAACGCACCACGTACTGTCCGAATGTAGTATTCGCTGTGACGCGCATGGATTCCACTAGCAGAGTTAACTAGCTGACTGACTGTGCCACTAGGTTTGACTGCTGTGATTGCTGTACTCACTGTAATGCCTAACTTACCTGCCCACTCTTTGTTAACTTCTACTGATACGGCACGAAGACGTTCTAGTAGTGCAGGTAACTTAGGGTTAGCTGTGGTTGTTAGGGGGTTATCCATAATGCCAGTTAGACTTACACCTAAAAGACGTTCTTCGTTAGTGTTATCCTGCCAAACTTGACGCAGATATGGGAACTTAGTGTAGGTAGCTTGGAGAGTCCCTAGGATGGTAGCTACTGTGATCTTACGCTCAAGGTCTTGCTCAGTATCACCCGAACGAATCACGACTTCAGTAAGATTACAGAATTGGTATGGTCTTAGTATTATCTCGCTGCAAGGGTTTGTTCCAAACTCATAGGTGGCATCACGCCTACCATTTTTAGCTGCTTGGTTCTGTGCAGCCTGTCGGTTAAAGATGCCTCGCTCACCTGTACCTGACTCAACTAGACTTAACCACTCTCGCATGAATGAGGTGGAGTCTGGCTTACTGGTGTAGGCTACTGAGTTGTTCGCTAAGTTACGCTGTCCGTTGGTTTCCCAATACGCACCAGATTTAGCATGGCGCATACGGTCATCACTAAGATTTGATAGGCTAATCATGGCTGATCTACGTACACCGCCAACAACTACAACCTCACCAATCTTACACATAATGTCATGGCATTGGAGGCTAGTTAGTTTCTCACCTGAAGCTTCTTTAAACTTACTAATCACAAACTGAAACAAGTCAACCAAAGGTGCAGGGCCACTAGCACGACCACCGAAAGTCTTAAGCTTTGCACCCGCAGGTCGAACCTGCGTTACGTCCCACTTAGGTATGAAACCTCTATACAAGGAAAGGATTAATGTACGTAGTGAGTATGCCCAACCTTCCTTGCTGTCAGGCACTACGATTCTCTCATCTAGGTTGATGAGGTTCATAGGAACTTCTGGTAACTTGCTAACGTACTGACGTTCAACAGAAAAACCCACACCTGTGCCGCAGAGTAAAATGAACATGGCCTCATCAAAGCTGCGAATATCATCGACAGGTAAGTACGAACAGTTATAACCAGCCGTGTTATCCCGATCAAAGGCTTTGCCTGAACTCATCATGGCTCTCATAGAGGGCATCACGTCTAGGTTATATATTGCCTCACGCAATGCAAAGACTGTTACATCATCCTTGATCTTGGGTAGCACTAAATTATCTACATAACGATCAACAGTTTCGGCCCAATTTTCTCTACGATTTTCTGAATCTAGCCATTTGGCATAGCGACTTGTGTGGATAAATGCTTGGTAGTCGTTGGGGAAGTAATTGTTCATGCTTGGCGGCATTCCTGTTCTAAGTCTTGAATTAATTTATTGATGTAATAGCGGCACTTCAGTAGGTCTTGCATCGGTGTGGCTTTGTGATTGTGTCGGGTTAGGTACTTAATGACGTTACCCTCGCAAAAGTTCATCTCATGGGCGCGTATGTAATCAATAGGCTCTATAGATGCGGTGGTGTAATGAGGTGGTGTGTTTATAAGGTCAACAGTAGGCTCAATGAGTTTCTTCATTTGGATGGTTCCTTATTGATAGGTGGTTGCCACAAAATAGGGGCATTGTCCCAAAGCTCTGCTATGAGTATTCGGGCCATACGTGCGTTCAGTAGGGCGGCTGCTTCGTCACCTTTGTAAGCTTTTAGTACACCTTCCCAAAGACTCTCAGGGGTGCCTCGGTGCTTATCAATTAGCTTACGGGCAGTCACTTCACCGACACCTTTAACACCGTAATAGCCGTCTGTTGGGTCGCCTTTGAGTGCTTGGGTAATGAAGTGTTCGTAAGCTTCTTCTTCAGAGATATGGACAACTTCACCGTCTTTCCAGATACGTGCATTGGGTATGGTCAGCATGTCTTTATCATCGGAGACAATGAGGTACTTGTCAGGGTCTTGGGTTGCTAAGATTCCCATAACATCATCAGCTTCAATGTTGTCTAGGATGACGTGGCTGTACTGTTCTTTAACGAAGTCAAGAAGCGTGTAGAGACATAGAGGTCTGCGGGTAGTCTTACGGTTAGCTTTATACTCAGGGTTAATATCTTTGCGATAGTTTGTTGGGCTAGAGATAGCCACTACCACTTCCTTTAACCCTGTCTCTGCTTTTATTTGCTCGACTTTAGATACAAAGCCCTTGTTAACGTCATCTTCGTAGCAGTGGAGAGTCCATAAACCGTCACCCCAGTGAATAGGTTTTTCGAGTGCTGCGGCTATACGGTACGCTATTAGATCACCGTCTAATAGTAAGGTGTTACGGGACATAGGGACTCTCCAATTTAGTGTACTAATTTAAGTTCAAACTGCTTTTTCTCAGCTTCTATCTCTAAGTCTTCCCTGTACAAAGTGTTGGCAAGCTCTAAATAGTGCATAAGAATTTCTTCGTTATTTGCTATATCTTGGACTGCGGCATATATCGCTGCCCCATACGCGCTTTGCTCGTTTGTAGGTTCACCGTCACATGCACCTTTGAATTTTACTGACGTACATTCACTATTAAATGTTATGATTAGCGATAGGCTTCCTGTTTCCATTTGGGTCACTCCTTTCTAATTTATTAAGAACAGCGATAGCACTGTCAGCGTTAATTTTGAACCACTCGTTCTGGCGACCATCTGCCACTAACTCAAGTTCTTGGTGAACCCGTAACTCGACAATATGACGGTCAGGGACTTTGATATGGTGGTGAAGAATGTATGACCTAAAAGGGTCGCTGGTTTGATACGAGTTAAGGCGGTCTGCGGCATCAACAGCTTTACCTACCTTGACCCATTCAGGCCATGCTGGATTTTTAATGACGTAAACACACCCAACTTTAGATTTTGGGTAATTCTTTAACGAGCTAAATGCAGCATCATTGAATGATTTGTACCGACCTGATTTCCACAAAGGATGGTCTTGTGGAATGTACTTACCGTCAACGAACATACGCTTATGGTTCTTATTGTTATGGGGGTCTACCCTGCG
>Ga0115005_10001111_pt1 | contig 21175 bp, 19 predicted proteins | sample ArcOceMetagenome_FD_87163 | JGI IMG/M metagenome (GOLD analysis project Ga0115005, IMG submission 87163) | Marine eukaryotic phytoplankton communities from Arctic Ocean - Arctic Ocean - Greenland ARC118M Metagenome | ecosystem: Environmental > Aquatic > Marine > Oceanic | place: Arctic Ocean...
ACAGTTGCTTGATGATTTCTTGCTAAGGTACTTGCTGTAATTTTTATGGACTCTTGCGTTGCATAAACGTTAATGGTGGCGCCTAGTTTATTGATCGCTTCTTCAAGTGCTTTAGGGGTTTTATTTTTAGTGCCCTTGTTCATAAGCTCGGCAACTAAATTAGCCACACCCACTTTTTCAGCAGTATCAAATAATAATCCTCCTGAAATATCTACATTAATCTGTACTAAGGGGACTTCAGCGTTTGTGATACCATAAAATTGCAAACCATTTTTAAACTCACTTTGCCAAACCTTAGGCACTGAAAGTGTTGGCGTTTTACCATAATTAGGTTCAACAGAGCGATCGAAACTTGATGGTGTTTTAGTATAAGTTGATTGCTGAGATGCATCAAAACTTTGTTCTGCATTAATGACTATTTTCTCTTCAATAATTTGTGATTTTACCGAATTCTCTAATGCTAAATATTGTTGTCCTTTTGGTACAAAACTTGTCGCAACAAGATATTTGTTTTTAATATACTTATTGTAAACGCGTAAAACATCTTCTTTACTGACTGCTAGAATATTTTTAGCTTCTTGGTTAATAAAACCTGGATTTTTAGTAAATATATTATATTGAGCTAACTTGAAGCCTTTACCTAAAACGCTGGAAAGTCCACGGTAAAAGACTGTTTCTTGTCCAGCTTTAATCGTTGCTAGGTCTTGTTCACTGAAGCCTTTATTTTCAAACGCTGCAAGTGCTTCATTGATTGTTTGGTTAACTTTGTTTAAAGGCGTATTTTCAAAACCTCGAACTTGCAACATTAATTGCCCCGCTAGCTCTGATTGATATTGGTACATGGTTACACGAGAGGTTAATTTTACATCATCAATCAATTTTTGGTTAAGTAGTGCTTTTTTTCCACCACTTAACAACTCAATTAACACGTTTAGTGCGTAGCTGTCTGGATGATACTGCGGAACCGTTGGCCAAGTTAAACTGAGTTCAGGTAATTTAGCAAAATTATCTTCATGATATATTCTTTTTGTTTGGGTTAAATTTGCAGGTTTTTTTGCTAAAGGTTGTATTTTCTTTCCTGCCTCAATTTCATCAAAATATTTATGTACCCAAGCCTTTGCTTCTGCTTCATCAAAATCACCAGCAATGACTAAGGTGACATTATTAGGCACATACCAGCTTTTGAAGAAATCTTTAACATCTTGTAGCGTTGAGTTTTGTAGATCGATTAATGAACCAATGACTTGCCAGTTGTATGGATGACCTTCAGGGTAAAGGTTTTTATCAATAACGTATTGAGTATGACCGTAAGGACGATTGTCATTACTTTGTCGTTTCTCATTTTTTACCACTTGCTTTTCTTTTGAGAGTACTTCTTCTGTAACTGTGTTTATAAAGAAACCCAATTTATCGGCTTCAGCCCAGATCATTTTTTCAAGCGCATTATTGGGTACGGTTTGAAAGTAATTAGTCCTATCTCGACTTGTTGAACCATTAGCTCCAGAACCACCGATACGAGCGCTCATTTCATCTAAGCCACCTTTGCCTAGATTCTCTGATTCCAAAAAGAGTAAATGTTCAAATAAATGAGCAAAGCCTGTTCTGCCTTTAATTTCTCTTGCTGAACCCACATGAGCGGTAAGCGCTACTGCGACAACGGGATCTGAACGGTCGACGTGGAAAACAACCTCTAAGCCATTACCCAAAACAAACTTATTGTACTCAATATTTATAGCGCTATTTGAAGAGGAAAGCTTATTAATCGTTTGTTTATCTGATACATTTTTTGATGGCCCTTCTATCGTATTACAACCTGCTAGTGATAGTGCTATAAGTATCGAAAAGCCTAGAATAATCCATTTCATGGGGAACCTGTTTCCATTATTTATCATTAGTGCGGATATTGTGCCCGTTATTCTATAAAACACCAATAAAAGTGCTAAAAAAAGTAAATTTATTGTTAACTCTCGTTTGTAAGGAATAAAAAAAGCGCTAAAAGCGCTTTTTCAATTATATTTATAGCCTTAATTATTTATTTAAAGCTTCACCTAAATGAGGTCGGATATCTTTTAAAATAGTTTTCAATAAACGAGGGCAAGCTGCAACAACATTTCCTGAAACTGTATGGTTATGATCACCAACAAAGTCAGTGACTAAGCCACCAGCTTCAATAATTAATAATTCACCAGCAGCCGATTCCCAAGGCTTTAAACCTATTTGAAAGTAACCGTCAACACGGCCAGCAGCTACGTAAGCTAAATCTAATGCCGGAGAACCTGAACTACGTAAATCAGAAGATTTCGTGAATAAGGTTTTAAACATTTCTAAATAGGCGTTGCTGTGTTGCTTGTGCTTAAATGGAAAGCCAGTTGCGACAATCGCGCCAGAAAGTTCTTTATGTTGCTTTACGCGAATACGAAAGCCATTAAGTTGAGCACCTTTTCCACGGCTAGCCGTAAATAGTTCACCACGTGAAGGATCAAAAATAATTGCTTGATCTAATTTGCCTTTTACTTTTAAAGCAATTGAGACTGAGAAGTGTGGGATGCCTTTAATAAAATTTGTTGTACCGTTTATTGGATCGATAATCCATTGGAAATTGTCATCTTTACCTTTAATCACACCACATTCTTCACCAACAATAGTGTGGTCAGGGTATGATTTTTTTAATGTTTCAATAATGGCTTCTTCAGCGCTTAGGTCAGCACTAGTCACAAAATCATTTGTGCCTTTTGCTTGAACTTCAACTTTATCTAATTGTTCAATGGCACGAACAATAACTTTACCTGCGTTACGCGCAGCACGAATACCAATATTAAGCATAGGATGCATATAGAGACTACCTTTTACATATCTAGTAAATAGAATTAAACAGTATAACAACTTTTAAAAAGAACGAGGCTTGCCGCCGAGCGGATTTTCAAGCGCGAAAATTATAGCAAAGTTAGATACAATTAGCGACTATAAATTTACATCACAGGTAAATCTTGAAAAATCTCATAGATGTTTAATAACTAACACATAATTTTTCGTACTAATCATTTTAATAATATTTGATGATTTTTTCTCAGTACAAGGTTAATGTTCTGTGATAATATTATTATCAATTTTAGCCATCTAGATAGTTAACTTTTTTATAGTTTAACTACAAACTGAGTAATTGAAAATAATGTCAGAACAATCATCACTTTTAAGCAATGTTCGGGTCGTATTAGTAAATACGTCCGATTGTCGTAATATTGGTTCAGCGGCACGTGCCATGAAAACGATGGGGTTAAGTGAACTTATATTAGTTGATCCTATCGAAATGCCAAATGGTCAAGCACAAGCTTTAGCGGCTGGTGCAACTGATGTACTAAAAAATGCAAAAGTTGTTGGTACATTAGCTGAAGCGATTAGTGAATGTGGTTTGGTTGTTGGAACGAGCGCGCGTTCTCGTACCTTACCTTGGCCAATGTTAGAACCAAGAGGTTGTGGAGAAAAGCTTGTAGAAGAAGCGCATAATTTTCCAGTAGCTTTAGTTTTTGGGCGTGAAAGTAGTGGCTTAACCAATGACGAATTACAACTTTGTCATTTTCATGTACAAATTCCTGCTAACCCTGATTACAGCTCATTGAATTTAGCCATGGCTGTACAGACGTTAAGTTATGAGGTGCGTACAAGTTTTTTAATTGACCAGCAAAAAGCATTTAAAGCGAAAGGTGAGAATCTAAGTAAAAATTTACCTAAAAAATCTGTTGATGAAGATGAATATCCAATTATGGATGAAACTGAACGTTTTTATCAACACTTTGAAGATGCTTTAAAGGCGACAGGATTTATAGTGCCAACTCATCCAGGCCTAGTGATGACGAAGTTACGTCGTTTATTTACACGTGCACGTCCTGATGTAAAAGAAGTCAAAATGATGCGCGGGATTTTAGCTTCAATAGAAAGGTTAGCTAAAGCAAACGACAAAGCAGACAAAAATAAAGATTAATTGTAAGCATTTATTATATTGGTAATTGCTTACACCAATATAGAAAAGGATAGAATTATGTTCAGCCGTATCAAAGAAGATATTAAAAGTGTCTTTGATAGAGATCCAGCCGCCCGTAATACACTAGAAGTATTGACTAATTATCCTGGTATGCATGCTATTTGGATACATCGCTTGAGTCATAAGTTATGGAAGAACAATTGGCACTTACTTGCTCGTTTAATTTCGACATTTTCTCGTTGGCTAACGGGTGTTGAAATACACCCCGGAGCAACTCTCGGTCGCCGATTTTTTATCGATCACGGCATGGGTATTGTCATTGGTGAAACGGCTGAAATAGGTAATGATGTTACACTTTATCATGGTGTAACGCTTGGTGGTACAAGCTGGAATGCTGGTAAGCGTCATCCAACGTTAGAAGATAATGTGGTTATTGGCGCCGGTGCACAAGTGCTTGGTCCTATAACAATAGGCAAAGGGGGTAAAGTCGGGTCTAATTCAGTTGTGGTAAAAGACTTACCGGCAAATGCCACTGCTGTTGGTATTCCTGCCCGTATTGTTAATGAAAAAAGTAAATCTGAAAAAGATCAACGTGACCAAGCGGCCAAAAAATTTGGTTTCGACGCTTATGCAGTTTCAGCGGACAACCCAGATCCTGTTGCCAAAGCTATTGGTCGCGTTCTAGATCATATGCACTTAATGGATAGTAAGGTGACTGATTTATGCCGAGAAGTAAATCAACTCGGTGGAGAAGTCTGCCAAGAAGCATTACCTGAATTACGTGTTGGTGAATTTGTTGATGATGAAAAAGCAGCCGCTAAACGTCGTGAAAAAGGTGTAGAATCATTCGATCCTGAGATTTAAGTATCATGGTTCTTTAATCCCGCAATAATTTATTCCTGTCAAATTAAGCTATCTATCTGTTAATTCGTTATTTTTTAACTAAATGTATAATACTTGAGTAAAACACTCGGGTATTTAGTTGACTATTTTTTAAGGTTATGTAAAATTACTCATAATTCGATAGGGGCACACAATGAAACTGACTTCAAAAGGGCGTTACGCTGTAACTGCAATGTTAGATGTAGCTATCCACGCAGTATCTGGGCCAGTATCTTTAGCTGATATTTCAGAGCGACAGAGTATATCGTTGTCCTATTTAGAACAACTGTTCTCTCGTTTAAGAAAGTGTGGCTTAGTAAATAGCGTCAGAGGACCAGGCGGTGGTTATCGTTTAGGTATGTGTTCTGCAAAAATTTCAGTTGCCGATGTAATCAATGCGGTGAATGAATCTATTAACGCAACCCGATGCGCAGGTAAAGGAAATTGCCAAAATGGTGTCGAATGCTTAACACATAATTTGTGGGAAGGTTTGAGTGATCAAATCGAAGATTTTTTAAAGAAAATAATGTTGTCAGAACTTGTTGGTCAACAAAATGTAAAATTAATATCAGAACGACAAGATAAAGCTTATGCACGATCAAATAAAGCAATATCACCATTAGAAACATTAATAGAAACCAAAAATATTATGCACGACATGCACTAAATGCGTGTTGTTAAACTGGAGAACGTTAGCGAATGAAGCTTCCTATTTATTTTGATTACTCAGCTACAACACCTGTTGATAAACGTGTTGCAGAAAAAATGATGCAGTATATGACTACTGACGGTTTTTACGGTAACCCTGCATCTCGTTCACATAAATTTGGCTGGCAAGCTGAAGAAGCCGTAGATATCGCGCGTAACCAAGTCGCCGATCTTCTTAATGCAGACCCTCGTGAAATTGTTTTTACTTCAGGTGCTACAGAGTCAAATAACCTTGCTATTAAAGGTGCTGCTAACTTTTATAAGAAAAAAGGTAAGCACATTATTACGTGTAAAACTGAACACAAAGCTGTTTTAGATACTTGTCGTGAACTTGAACGTCAAGGGTTTGAAGTAACTTATTTAGATCCAGAAACGAATGGATTGATTGATCTTAATAAACTTGAAGCAGCCATGCGTGATGACACTATCTTAGTCAGTATCATGCACATAAATAATGAAATTGGTGTTATTCAAGATATTGCCGAAATTGGTGAACTGTGTCGTGCTCGTAAAATTATTTTTCATGTTGATGCTGCACAGAGTGTTGGTAAAGTTGAAATTGACATGCAGCACTTGAAAGTTGACTTAATGTCAATCTCTGCTCATAAATTTTATGGTCCAAAAGGTATGGGCGCAATGTACGTAAGTCGTAAACCGCGTGTTCGTCTTGAATCACAAATGCACGGTGGTGGCCACGAACGTGGAATGCGTAGTGGTACATTACCAACACATCAAATCGTTGGTTTAGGTGAAGCTTGTCGTATTGCTAAAGAAGAAATTGCACAAGACATTGCACATGTAACTACAATGCGTGACCGTTTATGGGCTGGCTTGAATGAAATGGAACAAGTCTTTGTTAACGGCGATTTTGATAAGCGTTACCCAGGTAACTTGAATGTAAGTTTCAATTTCGTTGAAGGTGAATCATTGATTATGGCGCTTAAAGATTTAGCCGTATCTTCTGGTTCTGCATGCACATCAGCAAGTCTAGAGCCTTCGTACGTTTTGCGTGCTTTGGGTTTGAACGATGAAATGGCACATAGCTCAATTCGTTTTAGCTTCGGCCGTTTTACTACGGAAGAAGAAATAGATTACGCAATTACACTTATTAAAAAATCAATTGGTCATTTACGTGATATGTCACCACTTTGGGAAATGTTCAAAGATGGTATTGATTTAGATTCTATTGAATGGGCTGCTCACTAAGCGACCCAAATAAATTTACTGATGTACATTCATTTTTGTATTGTTCATCGCTATCAGGAGAGAAATAATGGCTTATTCAGAAAAAGTAATTGATCACTATGAAAATCCACGTAATGTTGGCTCAATGGATAAAAACGATCCACAAGTAGCAACCGGTATGGTTGGTGCACCCGCATGTGGTGACGTAATGAAATTACAACTTAAAATTAACGACGACGGTATTATCGAAGACGCTAAATTTAAAACCTATGGTTGTGGTTCAGCGATAGCGTCAAGCTCATTAGTTACTGAATGGGTAAAAGGCAAGTCAATTGACGAAGCTGGCCAGATTAAAAACACGGCTATTGCTGAAGAACTTGCATTACCACCGGTTAAAATTCATTGTTCTATCTTAGCTGAAGATGCTATCAAAGCAGCAATTGAAGACTACCGTAGTAAAACTGCTTAGAAGTCGGAGTTATTTATGAGTGTTACAATGACACCCGACGCAGCAGATCGTATCCAGTCGTTTATTACTAATCGAGGCAAAGGTCTTGGTTTACGTCTTGGTATTAAAACTACGGGATGTTCTGGTTTAGCTTATGTGATGGAATTTGTTGATGAGTTAAATGAAGATGACACTTTGTTTTCTATCTCTGATGTTAATATCATCATTGACGGAAAAAGTTTAGTTTACCTTGATGGCATTGAAGTCGATTTTGTTAAGGAAGGACTCAACGAAGGTTTTAAATTCACAAATCCAAACGCTAAAGGCGAATGTGGTTGTGGTGAAAGCTTTAACGTTTAATACTCTGTCTACTAAGTTCAGTCTATTGAGTTTGTTCCCAAACAAATAAGATTAATAGACTGGGTATATATATTGTGAACGACTTAATATTAAGTCGTTCACTGGAGTTTTTGTGAATTATTTTCAAATTTTTGGTTTTTCAGCACAGTTTGAACTTGATGTTCATAAATTAGCTGAACTCTACCAAACACTACAAAAAAAAGTACATCCAGACAAATTCGCTCATGCTTCTAGCCAAGATCAATTGGTTGCCGTTAAAAAGTCAACTCTAATTAACGATGCATACCAAACGCTAAAAAACCCCTTAAAACGTGCACAATATTTATTAGCATTACGAGAAAGCGCTCAGCCAAATGATCAAGCTTCTTTTAGTGATAATAGTTTTCTAATGCGCCAAATGGAATTGCATGAAATGCTTGACGATGTTAAACACGCAGATGATCATGACGCTGCAATTTCATTGTATGCTGAAGTATTAAATACGGGCTCTCAAGAGCTAACGTTAGCAATGCACAAACTGCTTGACGAAAATACAATACAGTCAAATCTATTAGCGGGTGATAATTTACGTAAATTAAAATTTTACCAAAAATTACGTGTGGATCTTGATAAATTAGAAGATCAACTGTTTGATGAGTGATGATCTCTATTCCAAATGAATTTTTAGTTTAATAAAGTAACCGCAAAGACGTGTTTTTTTATTCACAATGAAATATCATACCGCCCGTTAATCGTAATCGAATATAAAAGAGTCTTAAAATGGCGTTATTACAAATAGCTGAACCCGGACAAAGCACAGTTCCTCATGAACATCGTCTTGCTGCAGGTATCGATTTAGGAACAACTAACTCTCTTATAGCCAGTGTTAAAAGTGGTTTATCTGAAACCTTAGTTGATAACGAAGGACGCGATATATTGCCTTCAGTCGTGAGTTACCAAGATACTGAAATTTTAGTTGGAAATACTGCTAAAGTTCATTCTGTTAGCGATCCAGAAAATACTATTGTTTCAGCCAAACGCCTCATTGGACGTTCTTTAGCTGATATCCGTAAAAAATACCCTTCATTACCTTATTCTTTTACAGGAGATGAAAACCATCCAAGTATCAGTACTCGTACCGGTGAGGTTAACCCAGTGCAAGTCTCAGCTGAAATATTGAAAAGCTTAAAGTTACGTGCTGAAGCTGCTCTAGGTGGTGAACTTACGGGGGTTGTTATTACGGTTCCTGCTTATTTTGACGATGCTCAACGCCATAGTACAAAAGATGCAGCTAAACTGGCTGACTTGAAGGTTTTACGTTTACTTAATGAGCCTACAGCAGCAGCCGTTGCTTATGGTTTAGACAGTGGAAAAGAAGGTGTAATCGCTGTTTATGATTTAGGGGGTGGTACCTTTGATATATCAGTATTACGTTTAAATAATGGTGTTTTTGAAGTGTTGGCTACAGGCGGAGATTCAGCCCTAGGTGGGGATGATTTTGATAATGTTTTGGTTGAACATTTAATTGAACAAGCTGGATTAAAACGTCCATTATCAACAACGCTGGAGCGTCAACTATTACAAAAAGCATGCACGATAAAAGAACAACTAACCGACAGTCATTCCGCGAGTTACTCGTTATCATTAGAAAATAATGAAAGCTTCTCTGGTGAAGTGAATCGCCAAACGTTTGAGTCATTAATTAATGTATTTGTGACTAAAACATTACGTGCTTGTCGCCGTGCTTTGAAAGATGCTGAAATTTCTATAGATGAAGTCATTGAAGTTGTCATGGTAGGTGGTTCAACACGTGTTCCTCTTATACGCCAAGAAGTTGAAAAATACTTTAACCGTTTACCCCTCACCTCAATTGACCCTGATAAAGTTGTTGCCCTTGGCGCCGCAATTCAAGCTGATATTCTAGCCGGTAATAAACCTGACAGTGATATTCTCTTGTTAGATGTTATTCCACTATCGCTTGGCTTAGAAACTATGGGCGGTTTGGTTGAAAAGGTGATACCAAGAAATACAACCATTCCTGTTGCCAAGGCACAAGAATTTACGACGTTTAAAGACGGTCAAACTGCAATGGCAGTGCATGTTCTTCAAGGTGAACGTGAGCTTGTTGAAGATTGTCGTTCATTAGCACGTTTTGAATTACGAGGTATTCCTGCAATGACTGCAGGTGCAGCGCATATCCGTGTTACTTTTAAAGTTGATGCCGACGGTTTACTGGAAGTTTCAGCAATGGAAAAATCAACAGGAGTCGAAACAGGTATTACTGTGAAACCTTCATTCGGGTTAGAAGAACACGAAATTACTAAAATGTTGATGGACTCAATGAGTAATGCAGAACAAGATATTCAAGCGCGTATGCTTAAAGAGCAACAGGTTGAAGCATCTCGTGTTATTGAATCAGTGCAATCTGCACTGCTCAGTGATAGCGCCTTATTAAATGATGATGAAATTACCACAATAAATAATGCAATAAGCGCTTTAGCGAAAATTGCACAAAGTATGGTTACTGATGATATTGAAGCAGCCATTGAAACATTAAATGAAAGTACTGCTATTTTTGCTGAACGTCGTATGGATTCATCGATAAAAACAGCTTTAGCAGGGCATTCAGTAGACGAAGTTTAAAACCTTTTAGGAGCTAACAAAACATGGCGAAAATTATATTCCTTCCGAACGAAGATTTATGCCCAGATGGTGCAGTTATTGAAGCAGTAAAGGGAGAAAGCATACTGAACGTTGCACTGCGTAATGACATTGGTGTAGAGCATGCTTGTGAAAAAGTATGTGCATGTACTACGTGCCACATGATTATTCGTGAAGGCTTTGATTCTATTGCAGAGAGCGATGAACTTGAAGATGACATGCTTGATAGAGCATGGGGCCTAGAGCCTGAATCGCGTTTAGGTTGTCAAGCATTGGTTGGCGATGTAGATTTAGTCGTTGAAATACCGAAATATACAGTGAATATGGTGTCAGAGAATCATTAAATATTCATGAAGTTGATACTAATAGGAAGGGTAATAACAGTGATGTTATTACCCTTTTTCGTTTTAGGCCATATAGGTAACAATAGTATAAATAATACAGCACGCTGTTAATTAAACGTTTGACTATTCAGTTATCAGTGACGTTTGTAATAACCTTATAATTAATATAAATTAACGCTTCATTAACTGATTTTAAAATAATAATTCAGAGTATAGTTATGCAACGTTTCTTAAACATCATTAAAATTACTATCATCACAGTGCTTTGTCTTTTCATTATATTAATCACATTTAACTGGGAAAAAGTAAATCGCCTACATAGTGTTATGACTTTATTCGATAGCGAATTAATCGTTAATAACTTCTCAAATATGAATAAAGCGTTTACCACTCAAGCCATACAAAAAAGTGAACAACCTTTTGAATTTGATCAGTCATTAAAGTTGTTACCCGACACATTTTCTTATCGTAAAAAATCAACATCAGTTAATGAGTTTCTCACCCGAAGGGCGACTACCGCTCTTCTGGTGTTAAAAAAAGACCATATTACTTATGAAAATTATTACTTAGACACGCAAAGTATGGACAAACGAATTTCCTGGTCAATGGCAAAGTCTTTTGTTTCTATTTTATTTGGAATGCAGGTAGATGCGGGTAAAATTGATATTGAGAAAAGCGTAGACTTTTACTTACCTGAAATGAAAAATTCTGGTTATGAAAATATCAAAGTAAAACATGTTTTGCAAATGTCATCGGGTGTGAAATGGGATGAAGATTATCAAGATTTCAATTCAGACATTAATAAAATGGGCAGGGTTCTAGCCATTGGCGGTTCATTAGATGAAATGACGTCAGAACTGGAAGCTGAATCTGAACCAGGGCAAAGGTTTCATTACGTAAGTATGGACACTCATGTTATTGGCATGATCGTCAGAAGAGTCTCAGGAAAGTCGTTAGCATTACTCCTTCAAGAAAACATCTGGCAGAAAATAGGAATGGAAAGTAATGCCGATTGGATCACCGACTCACAAGGCGCGGCTTTTGCTCTTGGTGGTCTTAATGCTATTACGCGTGATTATGCGCGTTTTGGTCGTTTGTTGGCCAATAATGGGCAATGGCAAGATCAACAGTTGGTTTCTCCAGATTGGATCAAATCAGCTACTACAGCAAATGCTGAGTACTTAAAATCAACCAAAGATAAACTCGGATATGGGTATCAAATATGGTTGCCAACCTTGGCAGAAGAAGGTGAGTTTTTTTGTGTTGGCGTTTATGGGCAATATATCTATGTGAATCAAAAAGAAAGTGTTGTGATTGTAAAAAATAGTGCAGACAAACTATTTCAAGATAATCTAAATTCAAAACAAGAAACAATCGCGTTTTTTCGAGCGATAGTTAGGTCATTAAAATAAAAATATTTTCGGCATACAATGAATAAGTTTACATTCATTACATTTATAAATAGCAGACCACTTTAGGATGGCTTGCTCTATGAGTATTTAGAAAGTAAGCTAATTCAATATTTTTATCATTAATTCGATGAATACGTATATGATTAGAAATTTATCGACTTAAATAAAATGGCTGCACCTTAATAATATGATGACCGTGGCATTACATTTTAAACAACTTTTAGGCAATAAAATTTGTACGAACTCTCTAAATCAGACACGATCAAAAGTTTAACTATAACTAATAAGTTTGCCACCGATATCCTTTTATTAAGTACTATTAATGAAATCTGGCTGTATTTAGCACAAAATATTGTTCAAAAACTCGGTTTTGAAGATGCTGTTATATACACGCTAGATCCAGGTGGAGATACGTTAAGCCGAATGGCTGGCTTTGAAAAAAAAGAACGCATTAATAATGACCAAAAAAATGCTACAAAAATAAGAAACACTTTGTCTAACGCTATTGTAATTCCTTTTAATAAAGGCGTTATTGGTAAGGTGGCAGCAACTAAAAAACCTATATTAGTCAATGATATTCGAGAGTTTGAAAGTTACATTGTTGATGACGAAAATACCTTATCTGAGTTAGCTGTTCCCATTTTATTTAATGACCAACTATTAGGTGTTATTGACTCAGAACATGCCAGCGTTAATTTTTACACAGAATACCACCTTAGAACACTCACGGCTTTAGCGACGATTACCGCAATGAAGATATCTCAAATGAATAAGGTTGATGTATTGGAAGATATTATTGAAAATTTAGAGTACGCTAATAAAATCCAAGACGCCTTATTTGAAATAGCCGAAATAATTTTTAATACCACTAGTATTGACGAATTTTATCAACATTTACATCAATGTATTGGTCGCCTTACTCTTGCAAAAAACTTTTTTGTTGCGCTATTAAAAGATGATGGAAAAAGAATTGATTTCCCTTATGCTATCGATGAACTTGATCCTAACTTAGCGTTTATAAGTCTAGAGATCGATCCTGAATTATTAAGCATAACGGGTTATGCCTTAGCTAAAGAGCAGCCATTTTTACTTTATGAGCAAGACATTCAAAAGATGATCGATGAAAAAAAGATCTATATTCGGGGTAGTATTCCTAAAGCATGGTTAGGAGTCCCTTTTGGTAGTGGTTTAAATAAAGGGATTGTTGTTGTACAAAGTTATAGTTCAGAATTCTTGTTTCAAGAAAAAGATAAACAATTGTTAATGTTTGTTGCTAAGCATATTAATAATGCTATTGAAAGGATGGAAGCTAAGCAAAAGCTTCAGTTTTTAGCATTACATGACCCTTTAACTGACTTACCTAACAGATCACTTTTTAAAGATAGGATCCAACACGCATTCTTACATTGTCAGAATAATCGCTCTAACAATATCGCTATATTGTTTGTTGATGTTGATAGATTTAAGCAAGTTAACGACACTTATGGACATCATGTTGGTGATAAGTTACTTATCGCGATTGTGAAATCAATTAATCTAGTTTTAAGGCAAACCGATACACTCGCAAGATTAGGGGGAGATGAGTTTGCCATATTGCTTGACTCAAATATTGACCACGATACTATTTGTAGGATTACTGAAAGTATAATTTCTGCTGTCTCTCATCCTTTCAATATCGAAGGGTTGAATATTTTTAGTAGTGTAAGTATTGGCATTTCAACTTATCACGATACGAGTGATAGTGCAGAAAAGCTATTAATTGACGCTGATCATGCTATGTACCAAGCTAAGTTGCAAGGACGTAATCAATACGTATTTTTTGAAGCGCTTGAAGAACAAAATAAATCCACGAATGTTAAGTTAGAATATGATTTTGATAATGCAATTAAAAATCAAGAGTTTATTGGTAGTTATCAACCGTTAATTGATTTTTATACCGGTGATGTTATTGGTGCTGAAGTATTGGTGCGTTGGCAGCATCCTAAATTAGGACTTTTGTTTCCTGATGTTTTTATTCCTATTTTAGAAAAGTCAGGACAAATTGTTCAACTTGATCTTTATATGCTGAAGTTGGCGGTAAGTAACCTAAATATGTGGGTTGACTGGCTTCCTCAAAAATTCAAACTGAGTGTTAATGTATCAACGTCTGGCTTTGCATCACAAGATTTTATTTGTTATATGCAAGAACAACACTTGAAATCTGCGATTATTATTAAGCAATTATGCGTAGAAATTACTGAAGAAAGTTTGATTTTAAACGTTGATGCGGTGAAAAGGCATTTAGATATTTTGAAAACAATTAATGTACCCGTTGCATTGGACGACTTTGGAACAGGCTACTCTTCACTGAGTTATTTACATCAATTTTCTTTAGATTACCTCAAAATTGATAAAAGTTTCGTTGACGATTTAAACGAAGACAGTAACAAAGTTCTGATATTAGATGCAGTCGTTAAACTAGCAAAAACATTAAAAATAAAAACTACTGCAGAAGGTATTGAAACTGCAGAGCAATATCAAAAACTTAAAGAAATTGGCTGCGATTTAGGGCAAGGGTATCATATTGCAAAACCGTTATTTGATTCCGAATTTAAATGCTTTTTGTTAGATAAAATCAATTAACATAAAACAGATTAGGCTCCGCCTATTTTAATCCTTTAATCCTTAGCATAACAAGTATCCTCAATAATATTACGATCCTAAAGCAAATAAACCGACAGTATAGTTTCTGAAATTGCTGAATTTTTGTTTAAAATGAATAAAATAATAAGGAGGAACCCATAATTATAAATAACAAAAAAGAGTCATATACTAATTGCGCTTTTAAAAATGTAGTCTGTTGCTTTTGTGAGATTCGTGAGCAAAGTCCTGTTTTATTCAATTATGACAGTCAACTCTGTCTTGGATGATTTTTTTGGAGGCGTTTATAATTAAAGACCCCAAGGAGACAAGTATAATTCTAAACATATCGAAAATTCAGTACGTTAGAGGTAAAAATGGTGCAATATAGTTTTCAATTTTTTCCTCGTACGATCATTATCTATACTATTCTGTATGTATATGTCCAGACACGGGTACAATACCTTCTATATTTAATCCTTCAGCCGAATCAACAATGTTGATAGTGTGATAGTTAAATGCAAAAGACATTGCTTGTAAGGGACATTGTTTTTGACCTTCAACCCACAATTCTTTATGCGTATTAGCTTTTATTTGTCGTATAGCATGAGGTGTAGAAAATTCCATCATTAAATCCTTTTAATATTTTACTTGACGTTTTATCTAATAAATAATCATAGAACAGTTTTATTATAAGTCTAGAAGTTATTAGCTTAATTAAAATTTTTAAATAGGTGTCGATACAAAAAACCTTGAACAAAATCGACATTTAGTTGCTTGGCAAATTGCATATCCTCTAAAGTTTCAACCCCTTCCAAAATAACCTTTTTATTTGCACTATGGGCATAACTGATCATAGATTTAACAAGAAGCATGAAGTTGCTATTAGACCTATTATTGACGACATATTTATCAAGCTTAATATAATCAACTAATTGAATCACAGCTGTTGATACCATAGATTGTGGATTGCAAAGGTCATCAATTGCCGTATGTATATTATTTTTCGATAGATTATCTATCATCGCTAAACTCATAATTGCATCATTTATTTCAGAATTTTCAATAAGTTCGACAATTATTTTTGACTTCTTATAATCTTTAAATAACTTCAAAAAAGGATTGTCACTCTTTAATGCCCCTGTTGAAAAGTATGAGTCTTGGTCTAAATTCACAAATATGTCTACTGTATTAGGCGCATATGAAAGTTGTAATTTTTTCTGTTGATATTCAACTTGAAACAGACTTAAAGGACTGTCATGTAAAGAAGAGTAAACAAGATCAGGCCTTATTGTTGAATGATCTCTATTGAAGAACCTGGATAGACATTCAAAAGCATAGATTTCTTGGGTCTTGATACAAACAATAGGTTGATATTCAACGCCGTAACGTTGACTTTCCATTAATTCTATTAAGGTTGAAGGTGAAAGATGTGTTTTATTTTTCATTAAATGAGGAGGTCGCCTTAGGGCTAACCTGTCCCTACCGCTTAAATGTAATCGCATTGTAAATGAGAATCATTATCATGTGAAGCTATTAGTTATTCATCTACAAGTCATATTTAATACCCTCAATGAAAAAAGATAAAATTTTAGCTAAAGAGAGATTAAGCTGTTAGAATTCGCGCGAATTTTTAGTAGCCCAATATCGTCAATCATATTTAATTAAGGAGTGCATTATGTCTAAATTTTTCTATCGAGGTACTCCAGATGTCATGGGAAGTCATGGAACGGCAGGCTATAAACCTAACCGTGATGTAAAGCTTGGAAGTGCAGAAAAACCATTAACCCTTATTGTTGGTTCAGAGCAAAGAGAGAAAGAAATTGAAATTATTGTTGCGGCGCATAATTTCGTGGCTAATATAGAAATTAATGTAAATAAAGAAGAAAATATAAGTGAACTTGATGCGATGCTGAATACCCCTAAAACACAGCGCTTCGAAAAAACGCCTAAAAGAAATGATCTTTGTTCGTGTGGCAGTACTAAAAAATACAAAAAATGCTGTGGTTAATAAGTTAAACCAATTGCTTGTATATAATTAAAGGCTGATAATAGATTTTGGCTATTTATATTAACCAGTTATGGAAAAAAATCCCAAAGTGACAGATACTTATACTTTAGGGAGTAAATAAGTGAAAAAAATCAGTCTCACGCAAGATGATAATCTATCATTTAAAGTTAGCCAACAACTATCACCAAAAGAATCTCAACGTTTTGATCTCTATTTCTCTCTTCCCGAAGAAATGGGGATTAATACTATAACCCTAAGTGAAGATAACTACTTTCACAGTAGTATTAAAAGCAATTGCGCTTATTTTTCTCGTCAAGTACATTTACCACTAGTTAGAAGTCGATTTATTAGCCAAAAGAAAGGTGAAAAGACTGATTATCGTAGTAATCTAAATTTATTTTCATATCAATTTAGGGTCGCTCTCGAAACAGATATTAAACAAGCATTACAAGAAAGTGATATAGAAAAGTTTTATCTGTATGCCCTTGAGCTGGTTGATCAGAGCCAAACATTGTTAAAGAAGTTACGCCGATATACTCCATCAGATCAAAAGCTCCGATCTTATTTTGAAAATGTTGATAATTACTTGAGTTGGTACACTGAGCAGTCATTTCTTAATTTGTTGTCTAATGGACCTAAGAGCTCAGATAAGGCGGAATCACGAGAGGTTTTGTTTGAGCTATGTCGTCAAGAAAATAACTACAGAACTGAACAACAATATAATTCAAAAATTACATTGTCGGACCCAAACCGCATTACGAATAAGATGCGTCTGTTGCAGCGTTTGAGTGAATTTGGTGTTGTATTTAAAAGAACAACACATGATTTGGATGCTAATTTACGACGTTTAGTACGTGGAGGTATTACCGCTGTAATTATGGCGTTTGTGATGTCTATTGTACTAAACGCGCGTTCAGCTTTTACAGAAGTTACTTTGGTGTTGATTGCATCTTTAGGCGCTATATATGGCATCCGAGAAATTTTCAAGGATGATTTGACTCGTTTGATTTGGAGAAAAATTCAACGTGGTCGCCCAAAATGGCAGCATATTTTTACTGATAGTTTGTCAAAAAACAAAATGTCTGTACAAACGTTATGGCTCGAATATATAAAAAATAAAGATCTACCTGATATCGTGAATAAGCACTTTCAAAAACGTCGTCAACAGAATAAACAAGCCGCTCAGTTACTTCACTTTCGCTGTGATTCAAAAATTATAGCAAAAGAATTTATGCCAGGTTTTAAAGAGATACAACACCAAATATTTTTTAACTTAACGCCATTCGCTCGTTTTATGAAAAAAGGAGAAGGGCGGCTGTATGCACTTGATGGCAGTAAAATATCTAACCAGGGTGTTGAACGACGATATCAAATCAATTTAGCGGTAGTGCAAGAGCAAAAAATAGCAGGGAGTAAAACGCAACAATATATACAGCGTTTTAAAATAACAATGAATCGTTCTAAAATTATTAATATTGAAGGTATGAAATCAGAACAAAATTACTAAGTAATTCACTTTTGTTATAATTTTACTGCTCACTGAAAAAATAACTTTCAGATCAGTAAGTTATCTTACAAACTATAAGCTAATTAATAGAAACCGTAACAACCCTGGTTACTTCCCCCTTAATTTATCAAAAATTTCACCTATAGTGATAATGTTCAATACAATATAGCGTCACAAACCAATATTCCATCTTACGATGAGCGTTATTATTTATCATAAAAACGGGTGATATTTGCTCAAAACGCTTGTAATAAAATTATGATTATATTTACATAATACGACAGCCTAAACCACATCATCCTAGTTTTAATCGCGTCTTTTCATTTATGCCCTTTTTACAATAATGAGCTTGACTGTTCAAAGGCTCTCCCATTAGAAATGAATAGGAGGCTGGGAAAAGATCTTTAGCACTAAGGAGCTAATAGTGGATATAAGAGTTGGAGAAGATAGATTCGCACTAACATCAAAATATTAGCAAATAAAATTAACGCACCAACGCCATATTTTATTGGTCAGTGACTTAATAAACAGCCAGTAGCTAACATCAAAATGCGCACTAAGGGTAAATTAGTGCGAATATTTAGGGCTTTATTTGTGGAGGCTGAACGATCAATGCTTTTAAGATAACGCTACATTTAAATGCTTTAAGGGTAACTCGGTTTTATAGCAGATTTGTTTTAGTGAAAAGCTGCTTTTTATAAGGCTAATGCTTTTCATTTCAGTGACTTTATCTAAAAATATTTGATAACTAATGAGATCAGGTACTGCCACTCGAATAAGGTAATCAAAATCGCCCGCCATTAAATAACACTCCATAACTTCAGGAAACTGTCCTATGTTATTTTCAAAAACTTCGAGGTTTTTCTTTTCTTGTCTACTTAATGTTATTTGAATAAAAACATTTACGGGTAAACCAACAGCTTTTGGATCTAATAACGTTACTTTACCACGAAAAAATCCTGCTTTTTCTAGTAATTTTACACGCCTAGAACAAGGAGAGGGTGATAGAGATATCTTGTCAGCCAATTCTAAATTAGAAATGCCACCATCAAGTTGTAATGCCATTAATATCTGGATGTCAATTTTGTCAAGAGTGAAATCAAGCATAGAGTGTCACGTCCTTTGTTTTTAATTAATCACTTAATATTGATGATAATAATAAATTAGTATTGATAATTGGTTTTTTTATCTAATTATTGATCATTTAAGGTGTTATTTTGGCATGATTACTTAACTGTTGTCATGCTATATTTTGTATGGAAGTTAACCCTTTTATTTTAGTTGACGACGGATTTTTATCTGACTCACCTTTATTAGACATAGATAGCAAGAGTAGTAACGTTGTGTTGAGTTAATTATCACCGTTCGTTTATTTGTCATGCACCGGCGGTAAATCGAGATGATGGTTTGTTTTTATCAATAGCTATTTCATTGTTAAAAAATGAATAAACACGTGTTAAAGGAAAAAAATGATTATAAAAATAAAATCACTCAGTCCCGAAAAACGTCAATGTTGTCCTGAGGAATTCAGTTTTGGTGTGACATTTTCTGATCATATGTTTACCCAAAACTTTGAAAAAGATAAAGGGTGGCATGATGCATTGATTAGTCCTTACCATAACTTGACGCTTGCTCCTTCAGCAGCTGTTTTTCATTATAGTCAGGAAATATTTGAAGGTCTCAAGGCTTATCGTAAACCCTGTGGCGGTATTAATTTATTTCGACCTGAAGAAAATGTTAAACGCTTTAATCGCTCAGCTAAGCGTATGGTTATGCCTGAAGTTGATGAGAACTTTCATCTTGAGGCAATTAAAGCATTAGTTTATCTTGATCAAGATTGGGTGCCTGAACAGGAAGGCTCCTCTTTATATATCCGTCCAACTATGATTGCTACTAGCCCTAAACTTGGCCTTGGCGCTAGTTCTAGTTATACACATTTTATTATTGCTGGCCCTGCAGGCTCATATTTCAAAGAAGGGTTAAGTCCTATTTCTGTTTATGTGGCCGATGAGTATCGTCGCGCAGTTAAAGGTGGTGTCGGTGAAGCTAAAACAGGGGGGAATTATGCAGCAAGCCTTTATGCCTCTGAAAACGTTATTAAGTTAGGTTACTCACAAGTCTTATGGTTAGACGGCATTGAAGGTCGATTTATCGAAGAAGTAGGTGCTATGAATATATGTTTTGTTTATGAAGGTAAGCACATACGCACGCCCTCGCTTAGTGGCAGTATTTTGCCAGGAATTACTCGTGATTCCATTTTGAAACTGGCTCCAACATTAGGCTATGAGATATCTGAACAGCGTTTAGATATTGAACAAATATTAGCTGATATTGATAGTGGTAAAATTACCGAAATTTTTGGCTGTGGTACAGCAGCAGTAATCTCTCCTGTGGGTAAACTTAGTTTTAAAGGCAAAGAGTATATTATTAATAACAATCAAACGGGTTCGATTTCGAAGCATTTATATAATGAATTAACGGGGATTCAATATGGTACCCGTGAAGATAAATTTGGTTGGATCCGGTCGGTTTAATTAAAAACGTACTCAATAGTTTGGATGATATTCAACTGTACAGTATTAATTGTTCAAGCATTACTGGAAATAAATATGAACTCACAGGAAAAAGGTAGCAACAAGAATAACGATTTAATAAGTACCGAAAGAGAATGTTTTAGCTCCCGATTAGGCTTTATTTTAGCCGCAGCTGGCTCCGCAGTGGGTATTGGTAATTTGGTAGGCTTCCCAGTTAATGCAGCAAAGAATGGTGGTGGAGCATTTTTAATTATTTATGCATTCTTTATCGTCGTTATCTGTTTACCTATAATGGCGGCTGAATTAGTAATGGGTCGCAAAACAGAAAAAGGCCCCGTTGGTGCCTTATCAAATCAACAACCAATGTGGCGAGCCGCAGGACTAATTAGAGTTATCACGCCATTTATGATCGGGGTATTTTATACCGTGATCAGTGTTTGGAACCTTGGCTATTTAATCATGGCTGCAGTTGGATAATTAAACTATTTAGCTGCAGATGGCACCTTTGGTGAGTTTATCAATAGTCCTTATATATTTGTTGCACTA
>Ga0115005_10001112_pt1 | contig 21154 bp, 16 predicted proteins | sample ArcOceMetagenome_FD_87163 | JGI IMG/M metagenome (GOLD analysis project Ga0115005, IMG submission 87163) | Marine eukaryotic phytoplankton communities from Arctic Ocean - Arctic Ocean - Greenland ARC118M Metagenome | ecosystem: Environmental > Aquatic > Marine > Oceanic | place: Arctic Ocean...
TCTTTGGACCTCTAAATTTCCATTTCGGATCACTGCTCCTCATCTTGATAAGCCCTGCACCTATCATGATTCGGAACAGAAACCAACGCATTGCCCATATCGTTACTTTAGGAACTGGAGTATCGTATGGTATCGCTGCCAGAGATAAAGTTGGAGCCATGAACATGGCATGAAAAGTCAACTCAGCAAGTTGCGGCTCCCAGCCAAATCCGTACCAGCACCCACCAACGCTCATAATGGATCTTTGGCAAATCCACAATGCCAGCAAAAGTGGGACATTTGCCGCACCAAGAAGAAACATTGTTGCAGACAGTGCAATTCCAACCAACGCAATCATATCTAAGTATGTGTTCATATCTGTTCTACGATCTTCCTTTGGTACTAACCATAGCAAAGTTGGGTACAGTCTTCCCATTCTATCCGACCTGTCCCAAAATACTTCACGCATATCTTGACACCATTTACTGCCGTTGAGAATATCTCCAACAGTTCTACCAAACTTGGTGTTCCTCAGTAAAGCCATCACATCATTTTCAGAATAAATGGATGCTGGCAAAGGTATACGAGTCTTCCCCTGTTTCTTTTGTTCTTCCCACCACTCCTCTCGCCTCTTACGTTTCTCCCGAGCTCTGTCCTCCACACAATCCAAAACTTCACTTGCTGGCGTGATACCATTATCTCCAATCAAGCCCTTGTTTTGACGCAATGCTCCGAGGAACGCGAAGATAAACACGAATGAGAGCCCCCTCAAAAATAAGATTCTAACTAGATAGTGATTATTGATGCCTCTCGTAGCTGCAGCTGATGCAACTGTAGTAGAAAGACTGGCTTTCAGAGCTGTTGTGGTGGTAGTTTGAAGTGGATCAAACAAGTTTGTCCATGTGCCGATTCGTTTCCTCGAAGGCACCTGTCGAGCAGAAATCCTCAATTGCTGTGCCAGATCGAGGCGATGAGTTATAGTACTTGGTGATGGTATAGCAAGCAAGGCTAGTGAGAAACAAAGCTTAGAAAAGCAGAGATAAAGAGACAACGCTTTCATTCTCCCTTTTATTTCAAGAAACTATTGAAAACATTTGTCTGCTGTTCGTTGCGGTCTGTTGTCTTTGATCTGTGATCTGTACGAGTATGATGAATGATGATGTAAGAAAAAAGATACCAAGATATAAGATATGTATGTAAGGTTGATTGACCGTTCAATTACAATATTTTTAAACTACCGGTAAAACAACGGCTCTTATTGCTCACTTTATCGTGTCCATTCGGCACTCGCCATTTTAGGTACCACCAGGTAGGTATGTTTGTACCAATTTCGTACCCCAGGTAAAGTACCACCAGGTTCATAAACAAACACTGTACTTGACTAAGAAGCAAGCAGACATACGGAACCTGGGGTTGACGGCATTCGAAATAATACTGTTGCCTGGCTGCGCCACGTTATCGTACAGTACACAGCAAGAGCACAGCATCAGGTTTTCACACGACACCTATCGTTCACTCAACTCGATGTATTGAGATGAAAACCGAAATAATTGAAAACCACGTGTTGTCTGGAACGTCAGAATAAGTTATATGAGATTTTAACGAGACTGCAAAAGATGAAAATAGTTGTTACACAATGCCATTAATCTCTTGAATTCTACGTCGATGTTTTCGTAATATCTTTTCTCTACAACTGTCGATCTCTGAGTTGATATGATCTTCAGTGTTCTTCAAAGTTGATTCAACTGCGTTGATGATTTCTTCGTGCAATGTTTTGATTTTTACTTCGTTATCGGTCTCTGCATCACTTTCTACCAACAATTTGCGAATTTGTTCCTTGATCTCTTTACAATCTTCCACCATCCGTCTTTTCTCTATTGTTGCATTGGTTTCTGTAGAAATTATAATACCATTCAAGCTCTTGACCGCATTGAATTCAATACCCATCATATCTTCACTCGCAACATCAGCCCTGGTCGTATCAAGAACATTCTCGATGGTCTCGAGACTTTGAAGCATTGCCTTATCTAAGAGATTGTTCATATCATTCAGCTGAACATCTATAACACGAAGTGAACGATCAGTACTATCCTTGTATTTGTTTAGCGCTTCGAAGATCTGAGTCAATTTTGCCTGGACATTGCCTTTACCAAATTCTTCTTGGTTTGATAATATTTCCCTCATCCTCTCAATCATCAATGTCATTTTGTGGTTTCCCTTGTGCGTCCTCCTACTATCAAGTATGACATCATCATTCTGATACTCTTGAGCCAGTTTCGCATTGTCTAGATAGACGAGATTCGGCAAATATTGACAAAGCGTTTTCTCATCGATTCTTTTCGATATAGGATTACCGATCAAATTAAAATCTCTCAATTTATGTAGGCATCTCAGTTTTTCTAGGGTTTTCATTGAAAGAGAAAAAATTAGATTTTCACCAAGTGATACTGACTGCAACTCTAAGCAATATTCTAAACCAGACACATCGCTTATTTTGTTGTGCTAAAATATCAGGATTTGAGGCGATTGAAAACAAATGTTATATTCCACAGGTATAGTTCAAAAGTTTACTTACAAACAATGATAGTGTCTGCAGACACAACAGAGATTGGATTCCTTTGATCTTTGTGATGAGATTGAATGACAGATCCAAGTGTTTAAGTTGGGTGAGGTTGTCTAGTCCTCTGATTTCCTCAACTCTATTATTGTGAAGAACGAGTTTTGTTATGAAACCATATCCACAAAGATTCTCCAAACTCTTTATATTTTTAAATGGAAGCTCTAGAACTCTTCCTCTTATTAAAGCTCCATGACCCACGTTCTTTGTTTCAACGAGGTTTTCTGTGACAAGGTGCTGTGATAAGAATATTTCTTCGTCTCGCGTGTTGGACATTTTCGAGGGTGAATGAAGAGCGTCTTTGGTTCTTTCTTTGGTTCCACCACAAAAATCTAGCCATGTCACGGATTGACTTGCGAATAGTGAATAAGGTATAATAAATACAACTTTCTCCCGGTATCATAATAAAACAGTGGACCAAAAGCATTTCTCGCTACGTGTGTAGTGTACTGAATATATAATATATCTCTATGGCAAGTCTATGGCTATATTTTTAAAGCGTACCAACATCTCTTCCCTTCCAAAAGTACCTTCTTCCCTTCACCCACCCAGGATCTACAAGCCCGGCACCAGAATTTAAATGCAAACTTGTCTTCCCAATCTCGATTCCATCATTGACCTCGCCATTACCCTTCCTTTTCCTTCCATTGGGATAAATTGTCACAACACCATTAGCTTGGGCAACCTTACTTTTCGGCGAAGTTGTCCCTGGTCCAAATGGAATAGAATACGTGATCAGTGGATTACCGCCCTTACAAGCCTTGGTTTTGGGCAGGAATACCTCCAATACGAAATGGCTAGGGTAAAGTTTAGAAGAATTATCTTCATAGCTCTTGGAGAGTAAATCTTTTTCTTGCTGCTGTACAACACCACTAAGCGACGATGCACTCTCCGAACCTATGAACCAAACAGAGCGAAGTTTATTCCCAATAGTTTTCACGTTCGATCCTGGACTAACAACTGCACGAAACTTTTCTTGTGTCATGAATGAGGAGGTCTTGACTCCCACAGTCTTTTTGCGCAACTGCACGCTAAGTGGCGCTTTACCGAGCGTATTCGAAATATATTCAGCAACATTCCTATTCTCCTTTCCCAACTTTTGGACCAATTCCTCGCCATCAAGTGGTGGAAGATGCCATCCGTTGCCGATAGATGCAAATTTGAGGGGATCATTCATATCAGGTGATTTGGGTTTTGGCGCACCGCGATTGTGCAGACCGCCTGATCCTCCTAGTGCTTTGCGTGCATTTGAGGTGTGAAGGGAAAGCAGGATCAATATGTTAAGTAATTTCATGGTTGGTGCAAGGAGGGAATGTGTATGTATTGGTGTAGAACTCCGTCGTTGGCTCTGCCCGGTTTTATTTTGATTCCAGGTGTAGAACCAATAGAACCAAGCGAGCGTTCTTAGCTCCTCGCTCTCTCTCCTCTATCTTGTTGATTGATTTTCTTTCACACACATGCGTTGTTAGTGACTGGACTGACTCATGACAGAAAAAGTGTGGGTGGGTAGAATAAAAGGCCACACTCCCCAGAACACCCACTATTCTAAATCCGTGGATTTCTTCATTCTTCGCTCGCCGCATCACCAATCAAGACGTTGACAGGGTGTTTACCCATAAATTCTCACAGCAGGCGCTCGTCCCTTGACGTTTCGTTGGACCACCCTTCAACTTCCGACAGCACTACTGCGTTACCTCCACACGTTATTAGTGCTACACGTACTAGTACCGATAGACAATCTGTTTTACTCAGGATTGCCTATCCCTTGATTTGGAGCTTTGGGTGGAGATCTCCCACTCAACTATTGACACTGATCACTGAAAAACAGCGGTGATCACTGAAGAACGACACAATACCGCACACTGCACATATTACGGTCGATCCCAGCAGAGATAATTGTTGGGTACCGTACATGAAAATGCACCACGGCACAAATCTGAACAAAGTTCTCGCTACGCGTAGTATGAATAAATCCGTAACAAAATGTGATGTTGCGAGTACTACGTGTAAGCCCTCAAACGAAGAAACCTCTCGTTCGAAAAATTCTACACCACACTTCACTGCAATTGATGCTCCTTCAAAGCCCAAGATTTCCCCCTACAGGAGAGATGCTAGAAAGATTTTTGTAGGTGGCCTTGGCAACAAAGGTATGTCGTTAATACGATATTTTATTCATGATCAAAGTGCTCTCAAATTTAATGCTCACAAACCTTCAATCCATGCATTTTTGTGGTGCGGCAGTTTCCAACGAAAACTTCAGGGAATTCTTTGAACAGTTTGGCAAAGTGATTGACTCTGTCGTAATGATTGACCGTGAAACAAATCGCCACCGTGGATTCGGTTTTGTCTCGTTCGAAGACGCTGCGGATGCAATGAAAGTCCTTGCTAGTGGGAACGGAGGCAAGCCAGTCCCACCATTTGGCTTCCGCTCTGGTAAGATTAAAATCTTCGGAAAAAATTGCGAGGTGAAGGTGAGCGAGCCAAAGAAGGGATGTGGTAATGATGGTGAGCCGCTCACGAAGGGCAGCACACTTTCTCATCCAGATACGAACTCGAGGACGAATGGAGAATTGCCAGGTTATGATCAGTTTCAAACCAAACAACATGATGCTTGTAGCATTGGCGCTACGTGTAGTACTGGTAGCCATGACCCTAGTAGCCATGCTGGCCCTAGGAGCTCTATGGCCAATTGCACGGTTGAACAGTCCGGCGTAAATATTCAGCAACTCGATCATTTTCCATACTACGCCAATGGAGGCATGCCTTGTTATTATGGAAATGAAGCAATGTACTATTACAATCCCATCCAAGCTCAAGCGCAAGGGATTTACCACCCATATTTCTATCCTGCGCACGATAGTACTACCGGTGTGGCTCCGATGCCTCCTCAATATTATGCTCCACCACCGGTGTACGCTCATCCTTATCCCATTCCACCTGCTACCCACACAGGCACACACGAATATATGAATGCGCAATATTTTGATGGGCAAAGAGTAAGAGAGAAAGACTTTTAATTAAGGCGGAGCAGAATCAATCTGGCTCTCAAAACAGTTGCCCCCTAAAAGATTATTAAAACAATGTCATGTTTATTCTTTTTAGGAAATTTGCTTCCTTCAACGTAGAAAAATAGAGTATGTTACCCCATTAAAGTATCAAGTATTGAGTATACTTTCTACGAGCTACTATATATCATCACTTTTTCGCAACTGGCGAACCCGGTCAGCGCCCTTACGTATCAGCCAATCAAATGCAGGGGCAACTCCTTCTCCAGTCTTTGCCGATCCTGCAAACATTGAAATATTTCCATTCTCGCCACAACAATCCGAACTATGCGTATCTGATTCTCCTAGGAATTCCGTTGCTGTTTTTAAACCCCGTGGAGGTGACAGAAATAGTTCCGCAATGTCCAGCAATGACGTATCCCCAATCAATAAACTTGTATTCTCATCATTATCATCGTCAACCATTTTCAATCGCCTTGTATCAGTCTTGTTTGCAAAAATTAAAATTGGAACACCACGCAATGATTCGTCATCGCACATACATCTGTAATAAGCCCTTGCTTCCATGAGTTTGGATACTTCACAAGAAGGTGATACGTCAAAGACAAATGTTATTGCATGGACATCTTTGTAGTATCTTTCCCAGAGCGGACGCATTTTCACAGTTCCCCCCAAATCCATCAACCTCACTTTGGCGCCACAGGCTTCAATTTTTCCAAGGTTCATTCCGACTTTTTATTTGAAAAATATGCATTCAACATGCATGCATTCAAATATTGTGTGAGTAAAAATTTAGTTCCATGAAAATTGTTCAGAGGAGAATGGGACTCACGTGTTGGTCGAATCAAACGTAGCGGCAACATTTTCTTCCCGGCTTTGACATCGTACTCTTTTTCATCAGACCCTATCTCACGGCGTGTGTTGTTATCTTTGCTACCATTGTCATTGCCATTAAAAACATGATTATCACCCATGACAGAGATCTCGATTCCATTCGAAGTGCGTTTGTTTGGAGATCCCGGTGGCGATACTGTAACATTCACCGACGGTAACTCAATGATGATTTCTTTGCTGAGTTCCCTGTGGTGAACCTTACTTTCGCCACCACTGTCCACCAAATCTGTCTCTTCATCAGAATCAAAATTTAACTGGTTGTAAGATCCTGGGGAGGGACAGGCAAACCTCCTTCGCCGAGATGGAGATTTCGTTTGAACTTTTTGTAGCTGAACCGGGTTTTCATTTATTTTTTCCACCATTGTCTTGTTCACTATGGAAATATTCCTATCTTTCTGGATTGCAATTCGTTTGCCGGTAGAAGGTCCTGGAACGGTGAAGTCGGTGACCTTCACGCGTTCTAATAGTGCAGTCTTTCCAGCATCATTGAGGCCAACTATGAGACAGCTGACTTCCGGTGGGACAAAGTAGTTATCATAAAATCCAGATGCCAAGCCAAACATTCGTCTTGGAAACAACACACACTTGTGAATTGTAACGAATTAAAAAGGACCGATGAATGTTACAGCTGATGTATGTATCTCAGTTCTCGGTTTACGAGTATGTACGTGTAGTTGTGAGATTCCGACCGATCCAATGACCAAAACGGTCGCCGTGAATTTTTTTAGTCATTTTTAACCAGCCCCCCCCTCCCGATCCCACGACCCCCAAACCGGGATCTCGCGTCACAATGGAATTATTTGAAATTGCCGAAGAATCTGTTTTGACTCCACTCCCTGCCATTCATACCAGGTATCAACCATCGATATTATCGTGTAGACTTTGGCATTCGCCTCCCCTTTTAGGGAAGGCATAAATGACCAGGTCCTACATGTAGTTAGGTGTGATGACATTTCTATCGAGGATTGAGAAAGCAACGGAGGAGAGTTGAAAGAGCGATCAGCAGTATCTATCATAAATCTAGATCTATCCAAGGACGATATCACCGATAAAAATAACTCCAGCAGCGCAGTGATTATTATTAGCGATTTTTTCCTGGCTATCTCTGCTATAATGACAACTTCCTCTCTTTCTTGGGCACGTGACAGCCGAAGATGCCAAATTTGAACTCGTGTATCATACGTACGTACGTGTAGTGCACATATAGATAAAATTAGGTACTAGTCAATGTAATTCTTAAAACCGCCTACACTCAAACTAATATCTGTTTTTTTAATCGATGTCAGCAGTCCAAACACAAACTACAAGGTGAATCCTCGGGGACAGGGGAGCTCTTTTTACATTTTAGTCCAAAACACATCGTGTATGGATCGAAATTATCACAGTCCTCGGAAATTATCTTGATCGTCCCTGAAGCATTCTGAACAGCAGGCACATTCGACCTCCTTGTCAAAGCCTGCGCAATCAGCAGTCAGCCGAATCAACCTAGACCCAGGATCGCGTAATACGCACAATGATGGAGGAACCTGACCCGTAAAGCTGTTCCGGTGGAAGTCCGCATTGACTATTTTGAATTCAATCAAACACAAGACAAAATAGAGTTGTTAGGAAGATCAGATATTTCTGCATTTTCGAAGTTAAAAACGGTCCACTTACCCAAATCTTTCGCATTTCCAAGCTCAGCGGGGATAGTCCCGGAAAATCTATTGAAATCCAATTGAAGAAAACGCAGATTAACCAAATTACCGATCTCGGTGCTGATCTCACCAGTCAACATCTGAGGGAAAGAAAATAAATCGTTTAGCTCAGAAAATAAATCATCGCTAGAAGTTTCAAAGTGTGAATAACTTACATTATGGTTGATATCAAGGTGCCTCAATAAAGTCATGCCATAAACTCCAGGGGGTATCTGAAGAAAAGAAGATGATGAGAATACATTCAATAATCTTCATATCCGTTTGCCAACAATTACTTACCGGCCCTTCTAGTTTATTGAAATTGAGGTCAAGAATGATGAGCTCACTAAGAGTTTGAACCTCAGAAGGAATTGTACCAGAGATGAATTTCAAATTTTGCAATGTGTAGTCAGGAATGGCCGTCGCACCCTCGAGATAAAGATACCTCAACTTATTGAATTGTTCAATTTCCTTCGGAATGATTCCATTCACATTATTTGCCTCTGCGCATAAATTTATGTGAGATTTACCCATCAATTTCACAGGTGTGTAAATTTTAAAAAAAACACCGGTACGTACCAAATTCAATTCTATCTAGACACTCAGTTTCTGCTCTGCATGCTAGTCCACCCCAAGCACATTCATTAACAGAAGAAAGCCAGTTTTGGTTGTCGGAGATTTGGGGTACACCGTCCTGATTAAAGTTGGTCAGATTGGGTTGGCATGCCTCTTGACTATTTCTTCCACAGGTAAACCAATCACTGTCACCATTCGTACTGAAGTAGAAGACAGCTAGAGAATATCTCTGGAAAACACCTCCGTCTGTGCCGCTTCGACTGCAAGGTTTTCCACAGAAAATGTCGTAAGTGTCTTCTTCGATCAACCACCTTTTCGCACGACTCTGAGGAGAATTCACGTCCGCAAAAGTGTCAGGATCCGAAATAGTGTCAATGACGCTTGCAATTCTAGCTGCCCTCCTCTCAGGATCTGAGATTATGCATGAAGTTGGTTCCACGGTAGGGATATTACTTCCACCTGGATGTGAGGATGGATATGCAGAAGGGACTGGGGAGGGAATAGGGGATGGTCGCTCTATGAAATTTCTGTAATGATCGTAACCAACACAGAGTCCAGCAAAGCCATCCCGTGTTCCTCTTACTTTCAATTCGGCGCTGAAAAAACGGTTACACGTATTGACGTTACTTTCAACTTCCAATGATCGACATCCTTTCGGGAGATCACTCTTGTCCATTGATGGGATAGGGACATTGTCAATTGTAGCGACCGTCTTGTCACTGTTCAAAATTACTGTTTCATCCTCTTCGTTGCAATATACGAAGTCGAAGATAACGGGTTCTGCAACGTTGCATTCATCCTGACTGATAATCATATTACCACATGACTCCCCTGTTTGCTCTTGGGTACAGGTGATTTCAGCTGAAATGTTACAAACTTCATCGTCAGGGGGTGGCCTGTTTAGGTAACCTCTGTAGAAATTCCAACCGTAGCAATAATCACTCCCGTCCACCTTGGGTCCTCTCTTCCCTTCCAATTTCAATGACGCACTGAAGAAATTCTTGCATGTATTGATTTGTCTGGTTTCGGACACTGTTCTACACTCTAGGGGGTCCATATCTGAACGGTCCAATTCTACGTCTTCCAGTTCGATCAACGCGATTGTCAAATCATCTTTTAGGCCCACCACTTTGTTAGGATCAAGATTACAGTACTCAAAAACAAACGTCATATCAACGTCTCGGCACTCTTGGCGAGATATCTCATACTCGTCGCAGGACCCTCCTGTCTCGTCCACGGTACAACTAATGGCAGAAGAAAAATCACATGTGCCTTGAGCGGGGGTCGGTACGTTAGCTGGAGTAGGCTCGTTGGCGGGGGTCGGTACGTTGGCAGGAGTAGGCTCGTTGGCGGGGGTCGGTACGTTGGCTGGAGTAGGCTCGTTGACTGGAGTCGGTGCCCTAGTCCCGTCCTCCCGCTTGAAAAATACTCTGTTAAAATCATAAGCATAGCAGTAATCACTCCCGTCCGTCTCGATTCCTTTCTTGGCTTCTATCTGTAAAGATGTACTGAAGAATCTTTTGCATGTGTTAATCTCACGCGTTTCGATTCTTCGACGGCATTCCCCAGGTCCTAGATTACTCAAATTCAAGCGGTCCACAGGGACCAATTCTACAAGGGCTTTCGCTCTGTCCTCGAAGAAATCAAGTTCTTGAGACACTTCAAAGTTGCACCACTCGAACTCAAATGTCATGGGGAAGTATACGTCGCACTCATCCAAAGGAACAACAAAATCTTCGCAGTCCTGACCAGTAGTATCGACAGTACAAGTGATCCGTGCCGTGATAGCGCAATCGTTATCAATTGAGGGGGAGAGAGCTGGATTCGGTGTTGAACCGGACGTGGGCTTTTCAAACCGTGTCACATAATTTCTGTAGAAGTCGTAGGCGAAGCAGTAATCACTGCCGTCGTCCTGTGTTCCTCTTTTGGCTTCCAATAGAAGTTCGGAGCTGAAAAATCTCTTGCAGGTGACAATCTGACGGGGGATGATTTGGCGACGGCATTCAAGTGGCTTGAGATCATTGAAATTAAAATCAGGAATTGAGATATTTTGAATTGTAGCCCTAGTGTCCTTGAAAAAAGTAACATTATTGGTGGATTCCCTATTGCAAAATTCAAAAGTGAAGGTCATGCCGACGTCTCTTTCGCAATTCTCAATAGGAACAACAATGTCGCTACAATCTTCACCAGTTTCATCTACAGTACACTTCATGTTCGCAGTGATATCACACTCTGCCTCGTCTCCAGGTGCATCTGATGGACGCTCGATGTAGTGCCTGTAGAAGTCGTATGCATAACAATAATCATTGAAGACATCACCCCTCCTTCCTTCTACCTTCAAAGATGCGCTGAAAAATCTCTTGCAAGTACTTATCTTTCTTGATTCTCTGAACCTTCGGCATTCTCCGGGAGAAAGAATACTTGTGTCTAATCCCTCAACGGGGACCATCTCTACCAGAGCGATGGTTTTCTGACCACCAAGTAAGAATGCATTTTGATTCTTTTCATAGTTGCACATTTCGAATTCAAAGATCATTTCAAGATCTTCTTGACAATCGTCATAAGGAACAACGATATCATCGCAGTTCTCACCTGTGCTAGGAACGGTACAAGTGACTTTGGATGAGATCTCACATGTCTTATCATCTGGGGTCTGAGGTCCTCCGCTTGGTCTTTCAGTATAAATCCTTTCAAAGTCGTAAGCATAACAGTAATCTGCGTCTCCGTCTCCTCTCCACCCTTCAACCTTGAGGGATGTACTGTAGAACCTTTTACAAGTATTGATTGGCTGGGTAGCTGAAAAAGTCCTACATTCGCCAGAAGGTAGATTAGACAAGTCCAAACCCTCAATATCTCTCATTTCCACCAATACAATTGTCTCTTGTTTTCGAAACTTCAACGGAGTCTCCTCGTTGTTGCAGTATTCATAGGTAAATGTCATTGGTTCATCTAGCTTGCATTCATCTTGAGGTACGATAAAGTCCTCGCAGGCTTCTCCTGTTCTATCAACCTTACAGCTGGCCACATCTGATGTTATTTCACATGGCCCCCTCCTCACAAAAATTCTGAGGAAATCCCATGCATAGCAATAATCACTCCCATCCGTATTGGGTCCTCTTTTCCCTTCGACTCTCAAGGAAGAGCTGAAGAATCGCTTACATGTGTTGATCTCCTTCACAACAGAGACCTCGCGACAACTCTTAGGGGGAAGATTATCATTATTCAGTTCTTCAATTCCTGTCATTTCCACAAGTGCTTCAGTCTTGGCTTTGAAAAGTTTCAAAATGTTGTCTTCCTCGTTATTGCAAAACTTGAAGGTGAAAGTCATTGCTTTCGTACCGCATTCATCAATTGGGATTATGAGATTTTCGCAGTTCTCTCCAGTGGAGGTTTCCTCACAGGTGACAGATGACGAAATTGAGCATTTCCCAGAATCATAGTCGGCAACATTAACAGGAGCAACATCGATAGCACTCAATCCAGTGTTGATGACGTTGAAGATAGTGTCTTCTATGGTATTTGCAACTATATCTTCTGCATTAGCTTCACGTGCGAATCTCGACGCCAAGAAGAAGAGGGCATACCCGGCTCTCATCTTGATTACTATTACACGTATTGATTGAATTTCTGTTCGTAGTCTAGTAGTTCAATTTACAATAAACAGTGGTGTACTTTTTTCACTTATAATAGGGCAGGTTCTCGAATAGCAACAACGGATTTTTTTGAATGTGAATCGTGTAAACTGTTTGAAGGCAACTCAGTCGTTTCTGTTTCAAATCAATGACCAAGTTCAAAATGATACTCCACATTTTTGGATAAGAATAAATTAGTGGTAAAAGTACAGGGAGGGTGTTCAACTTAAAAAATGACTCCATATTCCCACACCCCCCTAAATTTTTGCGTCGCCTTATCACACCTTAATTTATGAGCCCCCCTAAAGTTGGGGGGTAAGGCAATAGTAAATATGTTATGATCTAATAAATGTAGCTAATTTAGCTTATTACTATTGCCTTTCCCCCTAACTTTAGGGGGGCTCATAAATTAAGGTGTGATAAGGCGACGCAAAAATTTAGGGGGGGTCATTTTAAAAGTTGAACACCAGGACGAATGAACGGACCGTTAGACCGTCTGTCCTTCAACAATAAGGGGAAACAACATTGACCCCCCATCAAACTCAACCACCAGCCACAAATTTTTAAAACAACGATATTTTGAACAACGATATTCTGATGCTCACAAGTTTCGACATTGGTCAAACATCATTGAAAGCATTTTAAGCTACTAGGGCATGATGATGAACCCGTGAACTCCAAACGCTGATCTCCACTGAAGAAGTAAAATGAGGAATACGTCGAGCACTTTGTATTCGCTTGTTAGGACTAGGAAAAATAGTCCTGAAAATCATGGGCAGAGAAGAGCACAGAACAGAATCTGTTCCCTCTCATCCTGGAAACTCCGTCCCAGTAAGTCCGACAGTTTGCAGGCCGACCTCGTTCGTTTCAATTTTGTATTATGAAACGGCTATCTTTCTGCCATGGAGATTTGATCGCATCTCAAACATGAAATGCAATGATTAATTTTCTCCGCCAAATTTAGCCGAGATCAATTAGCCGAGCTTTTTTAGGAATCCCTCCGCATAGAACTTAGGACTGTTGGGGGGAGTCGAATGCTCGTTACATCTTATCGTTTGTACATGACCAGTTGCATTTCTTACAATTTTTACATAAATGCTCACATCGTTTTCTATCATATGATGAGCAGAAATACTTCTTGACACAACAAGGGCAACGAAACAGTTTCAATGCCGATTAAACCGTCTTGGAGAACCGACCTCTAAAGTCTGCTTTATTTGAATTAATGGAGTCCGACGCTCGTTTCGATGGGCCAGAGGTTTGGAATTATATACAATTTTGGATGAAATTGACAAAGATTTCAGAACAACGCAGAGACTACAAGCACCTCCTTTGATTCGTCGTGTTTTGGACCGGAGTTTTTTTTAGCTTCTAATGATTAATTAAATTCATTGTTTATCCTATGAATTGTGTTGAAAAATGTTCTTTGGATGGGTGGGTACCGGCGGTAGGTAGTAGATTAGAGGCTCACCATCATCTTGCAAGCGAGCGCTTTTTGAAATCTCATGTACATTGAAAACCTAGTTGGATAGGGACTTCTTGATGTGATCTGTGATTGATTGATGATATGAGAAAGCGAGAAAGAATTCGGGAATTCTCTGAAGAATATCTCAACCTTGCGAAGTTCCCAATCAAAAAGATCTCAACGTGTACTGTTTTGGTATTACTCGTACCTGGTACCAATTACAATTCAATTATGCTTCGATCTGTGGTAGCTGTGGTCTCTGGAGGAGCTTCTGGTCTAGGAGCAGCAACAGCCTCTGCTATCGTTCAAAGAGGCGGTAGAGTTGTCATTGCTGATTTACCGAACGCAAAAAACAACTTTCTAAGGCTCGCTGCTACTGCTTGTGCCGAGGCCCATGGCTCTTCTGGAAAAGTGGCTCAAAGATTTTCTGGTGATTATCAACCACACGTACAACACAAAAATAGACATGAAGGAAGAGAGGTATCAGGACCATTGATGATCTTTGCTGAAACAGATGTCAGGAGCGAACAGAACATCGTGGATGCATTAGATTTGGCAGAAGCAAAATTCGGGGAACCTGTTAATACAGTGGTGAATTGTGCTGGAATTTGCCCAACTCGAAAAATATTATCGAAGAACAAATTGCCTTCAGATGAAAGTGGAGAGGATACCGTCAGGGTACTTGTACATAATTTGGACGAATTTCGTGAAGTTCTCGAAATCAATACTTTGGGAACATTTAATCTATCAAGGTTGGCTGCCGAGAGAATGGCGCAGCGTGAGGCAGATACTGAGGGGTTGAGGGGTTGCATAATTAATACAGCATCCATTGCGGCATTCGAGGGTCGAACTGGACAAGTGGCTTACGCTGCCAGTAAAGGGGCAATCGTAGGAATGACTCTTCCACTTGCTCGGGATTTGGCTCCTCACGGAATAAGAGTAATGGCAGTTGCACCAGGGATATTCAAGACTCAAATGATGGACGATTTACCCATGGAGGCCGTTAATGATCTCAGTAAGCTAGTGCCTTGTCCGAGTAGATTAGGCCATCCTGAAGAATTTGGGAGGCTGGTTGTAAGTATTTTGATGAATCCAATGCTCAATGGAGAAGTCATTAGATTGGATGGAGCTCTCAGACTTCCAATTTGATTCTTGTAGATGATGAATGATCCGTGAAAGACTAGTCTATCAATACAACAAAACTCTAATACTACAATAAGGCTATCTATCGCAAACATTGCCATACATTTAATCGATTAATCTTTGAGTTATGTACTGTATTTATGTATCTATCGCAAACAAAACGAAGCGGGTTTCGGTTTGTGCAATCGGTGTATTCCCAACATGACGTGTTACCACAGCCTGTTACCCAATCTAAAGGGATCTCTCAGCTACCATAGACTTCGTACAGTAGACTATTGCTTTGTCAGCTGGCATCTACAACTACTTACTAGCTAATAGCGCGAGTAGCAACAGGGAGGAAGTAAACCAGTCAGTCAGTGTGACATAATCTTCCAGGTCGAGACGGGAACTGGGAATACTGTGTAATGTGTTAATTAATAAATTTAATATCTGGAACGGTTTTGGACCCTATTAGGATTTTAATATTGTACTGTACTTACTGTACACAAGAGCCGAGGAACAGGCAATAAAAAAAGAAAAAAGAACAAGGTACTTTCTAGTAAAGTGCTTAGAGACGACTCAAAACCCTCCCCTATTGGGACTGATTTTCGCCGCTTAAGGTATATATAGTTTAAATCATTAATCTTTGTGTATTATTATTATTAGTACTTCTTCTGTTCAGATTCAAAAGCTTCGATTAATTGCCCGAGAGAGGGCCCAGCAGGTGCTAAAATCTTCAAGACATCCAAGCCATTAACTGTAGCAAGAGCCTCCTCCACATTCAAAATTGCAATCGGAATTTTGTTTGCCGCGGCACGTTGGACAAATCGATATGCAGAATGAACCGCAAGAGAGGAACTTGCTCATGATTTTCTGGCTCCTCACGGAATAAGAGTAATGGCAGTTGCACCAGGGATATGCAAGACTCAAATGATGGACGATTTACCAATGGAGGCCGTTAATGATCTCAGTAAGCGAGTGCCTTGTCCGAGTAGATTAGGCCATCCTGAAGAATTTGGGAGGCTGGTTATATTTCGATGTCACCGAAGAAGAGCAAGCACATACATAACATAACATGCCGGCAAAATACAGCGCGCTCTCGCCAAGCCAAGAGCCAAGAAGTTAAAAGTTTAGAGGTCATTAGATTGGATGGAGCTCTCAGAACTGGGAATACTTTTTAATGTGTTAATAAAGTTACTATCTAGAACGGTTTTGGACCCTATTAGGATTAGTATGATACTGTACTTACTGTACAGAAGCCGAGGAAAAGGCAATAAAAAAAAGGAAAAGAACAAATAACAAATAATTCAAAATGGTGATGGCGGGAAGCTTCTCACTCACTCTTTTCGATGTCACTTTTTATAAAATAAACTTCATCTTGCTTGTCGACGACATGCTCGCATGCGTGCGTGTCACCGAAGAAGAGCAAGCACATACATAACATAACATGCCGGCAAAATACAGCGCGCTCTCGCCAAGCCAAGAGCCAAGATGTAAAAAGTTTAGTTAAATTCAATCGTCATCACAATTGAAGGTACAATGGCAACTACTACGATAAAAATCCTCACCCTCGCTCTGCTTTGTTGTGTATTTCCAACTGCATCAGCATTTAGTGTTACCTATTCAATCCAGAAGGAATCGTTGAGCTTACGACAGACAAATCATTCGCCAGTTTCATTACATGTGAGGCCCTACTCCTGTCATTCGACGTCGATTATGTCGTCGCTGGACGATGACGATGAAATTGAAACAATAGGCTATGACCCAGTAATTGAAACAGTAGTTTCTGACCCAGTGTTCAATGGCAAAACTACTATTGCTCTAGTTGGTGGCCAGTCTCTTCTTGTTGTGATTGCCATAGTTGCCGCAAAAGTACTGGTGAGTTGAAATTGATACTTGAAATGCTCCTGACAAATCATCTTTAATCTGCTATGATGGTACTGTGTTCTACGCAGCATGGGTGGTATTATAATCATTCAGTTTTGGTTTTGCGGAATGATCGTACTTACATACGTTGTTATTGTATTATTGTTTAAAGAACGTACCCAACTTTGGGCTAGGCGCAGACTTCTCCTTGGATAATGGAAGTATTCAATCTGGAGCAATGGCAACTTTGCCTTTATTTGCGATTGCCTTCATACTTGATTTTGTAGAAAAATCTGTTCCTGCTTTGCAAGATGTGTCCAAGGCGACACAAAGAAGTGTTTTGGTGAGTACTTGTACACGAACTTTGTGAAAAGGTGTTGCTGAAACCGGTAGGCGTTGCTTTGCGATAACTACAAAGCGGTCACTGAATAGTGGCAACTTTGAAAAAATCTAATGACAAAAATCTAACTCGGTGTATTATGGAAATAAATGTGAACAACAGGGTCTTCTTGGTGGTTCTAGAAAACCTATTATTGCGTTGGTTGTAAGTATTGCGCTCGGATGTGCTGCTGGGTTGGGGGAAGAGATGCTATTTCGTGGCATTTTGCAGGGAGATTTAAACGAAAGATTTGGTGATTTGGTAGCTTTGACATCCTCTGCTGTAATTTTCGGTGCTCTTCATGCCGTTACTCCACTGTATGCCTTCATTGCTGGCCTTGCAAGCCTTTATTTTGGAGAGTTGTATCTGCAGTATCACAATTTGGCTGTACCTATAGTTTGTCATGGATTGTATGATGTTGGAGCACTAATGGCTGCCCATTTTGCAGTTAGTGCGATGACTGTAGAAGAGAGAATAGAACTTGCAAATTGGGAACCTCCTGTCACACAGGAAATGAATTGAGACGTTCTCATTTGACTGGATGTCAACTGTAAGGTAGCATTTTGGCCTAAAACAGTAAAAGTTAATCTTGGATTTATATAAAAATACTGTAACTGTATGATTGACTTGATGTTTACTCCACACAGCAAGCAAGTTGACCGAAACCATGTTATTAAATCGATTTGATTTCAAGAAAGAAATGACCACGTGAAGTGACATAAGAACCAACAAATCTGAAAATATATTCAAAACTGAAGTGATTTTTTTCCTATTTTTAATTTATCAACAAACGTGTACAAGATTTTGCGTAGCACGAATTATTTAGTTGTCAGCAAGAGCAGCAACTCCGGGTAATACCTTGCCCTCGAGCAACTCAAGAGAAGCTCCACCTCCGGTAGAGATGTGGCTCATTTCTCCTGCTCTTCCAGATTGTTCACAAGCAGCTACAGAGTCTCCTCCTCCGATGATAGTAATAGCACCTCCCTTGGTGATGTCAGCAAGAATGTCAACAATTCCGAAAGTTCCCTTGTTGAACTTCTCGAACTCGAATACTCCCATAGGTCCGTTCATGATGACGGTCTTGCAGTCAGAAAGGAATTCCTTCTGCTCAGCAGTAGAGTCAGGACCATTGTCAAGTCCCATCCATCCATCAGGAATTTCACTAGAAGAAACGATCTTCGTCTCAGCATCGGGTGAGAATTCGTTAGCAATAACAATATCGGAAGGAAGAAGGATGGTCTTTCCAAGCTTCTTAGCCTTAGCAAGAACCTCCTTAGCGGTTTCAACGAAATCATCCTCAACAAGAGAAGTTCCTACGTTGAGGTCCTGAGCCTTGAGGAAGGTGAAAACCATACCTCCTCCAATAACGATCTTGTCGCACTTGTCAAGAAGAGCATCAAGAACGGTAATCTTGGGAGAAACCTTGGATCCTCCAACAATAGCAGCCATGGGACTCTCTCCTCCGTTAACAGCTCCATCAAGGTACTCAAGTTCCTTAGCAAGAAGGAATCCGGATACAGATGGGGAAAGGAATTTGGTAACTCCCTCAGTGGAAGCGTGAGCACGGTGAGCAGTTCCGAAAGCATCGTTTACGAAAAGGTCGAAAGGCTTAGCAAGTTTCTCAACGAACTCGGGCTCGTTCTTGGTCTCCTCCTTGTAAAAACGGGTGTTCTCAAGCATGATAACATCTCCCTCCTTAGCATCTTCGATAATCTTGGCAACCTCGTCTCCAATGCAGTCGGGAGCAAGGGTAACATCCTGCCCGAGAAGCTCTGACATGCGCTCAGCACAAGGTCCGAGGGAGAACTTGTCCTCAGGGCCGTCGGTGGGACGTCCCAAATGGGAGCATACAGTTACGATTGCACCCTTCTCCTTGAGGTACTCAATGGTAGGGATGGAAGAACGGATACGGGTATCGTCGGTGATGGTCTTTCCGTCGAGGGGAACATTGACATCACAACGTACAAGTACCTTCTTTCCCTTGAGCTCATCGTCAGCAAGGTCCGAAATGGACTTCTTAGCCTCAAGCTCGGTAGGAGCAGAGAAGCTGCGAACTCCGAAAGACTCTGTGCGGAAAAAGAATTTAAAGAAATGTAAGCATATCGGTCATTGCTTTGTCATCGGAAAGAATTCTCCAGAGCATTTATGTTCATCATTTTTCATGACAATTACTCACGGGAAGGAGCAAAAGCAGCAGCGTTGGAAGCAACAAGAGCAAGAAGAGCAGCAGAGAAAACCTTCATTTTTGTTTGTGATATGTAATAAATTAAAAAATATGAGAAGAATGCAGCAGCAAAGATACCAATCAAAGAAGTTGATGTGACAGGGATCGATGTGGACGCGAACACGTACTCAATGTGGAAAAACTTACGCATGTCACGAAGAGTTTGCGAAAAGTGCGGGAAAAAATAGAAGGTTTTCTGAGTTTTTGAAGTTTTTTTTCTTTCTGACTTTGAATGTCGCACGCGCAGTCCGAGCACTGAGAAAACAGGTGGGGCTGGCTATGAAAAATATGTAACTAACTTGCACCCCCCTTGTCCTGTCCGTGCTTGCTCGACACAAGCAGACACACAGTACAAAGTATCCATCGGATGTTGTAACATAACAAACAAGGGCCAAAGAGGAAAGATCGGAGCCATAGCATTAAAAACAAGTTTCCTGTCTCCAATGTCAAGCACTGGTTTCATTTCCTTTCTGATTGCTGTACTTTTCATTCTGGCTTCAAATTCTTCGATTTTGAGACACCGATGTTTTGTGAATAGACAAAATGATGTTTCGTCATCTTCAAAGGCGTCGTTTTTTATGAGATTTGTCGGCCATCAAAGTTTGAATGCTGTTCAGCTGCATTTAATTCCAATCATGTGTATAATACCTTTTGGATCATCTCAGGATATTGAGGATGAGATTGAAGACGATTTTCTTGCCGAGATTCTGGCCGAAGAACAAAAAGAGGCTGAAGAGTTGTCGAGACTTGAAGCAGAAATGAGAGAGTTGGATGAGCTTAAAGCTCAACATCAAAAGATGCAAGAGGAAGAATATGCAAATAAAATGAAACCTGGGCAGAAGGGTAAGGGAAATGAAAATTTGAACAATGTTGAAGAAGAATTACGTAGGAAGGAAGCTGATGCTGATACTGAAGACGCACAACGTACGGAGGAAAAGTCTGCAGAGGATGAGGAAGCTAAAAAGAAAGCAGAAGAAATTGCCAACAAGCGAGAGGCTGAATACCTTGCAGAACTAGAACAAATTAAAGATGAAAAGGCGAGAAAAATGTTGAAGCGACAAAAGAGAAGAGACAGTCAAATCGTCAAGCGTGTATTACGGAATAGTGAAAATGAGAGGCACTATTCTGTTTTAGGTCTAAAGTGCAAATGGGGAGAAATTAGGATAGGACCTCTGAGCTTTTGTAAAACACCATCTGGGGAAATCAAGCGAGCATACCGTAAAATGGCTAGGTTGGTGCATCCTGATAAGAATAGAGACGGACGGGCAGGACAGGCATTTGATGCCTTGGAAAATAGTGCAGCATTACTAATGGATCCAACGAAAAAGAAGTTTTATGATTTGAGGCTTACATTACAAAGAGAAGAAGCATTTGCCAAGGCAATTGCGATGATACAAAATGCTTGGCTCTCGATACGAACCGTCTTCAGACTTCTTGGACCATTTGCTCCTCCTATTCTCATTCTTTTAGCTTTGATAATATGATGCTCAGTTACTGACAGAATGACTTTTCACGTAGTTGATCTCTTTTAACGTTACTTTAAATACGCTTACTAGGACCAAACTTCCAGGTACCTTTGATTGCGCCTCAAAAGTTGCAATTTACAAATTGTTTCACTGAAAATTGGCCCCAGAAACTTCGACATAATGCATCAATTTCAACTTACTTTCACAAACTGCACTACACGTACACACACGTACGTGTGTACCTCACGAAAAA